>Ga0214923_10003214_pt1 | contig 20697 bp, 18 predicted proteins | sample LL1510_MetaG_FD_177993 | JGI IMG/M metagenome (GOLD analysis project Ga0214923, IMG submission 177993) | Freshwater microbial communities from Lake Lanier, Atlanta, Georgia, United States - LL-1510 | ecosystem: Environmental > Aquatic > Freshwater > Lake | place: USA: Georgia | collected...
ATATGTCATGCGATTGAGACGTTCACGAACCTGTGGTTCAACGCTCATATCGCTTTCAAATAGAAGACGGAAAGCCTCGCCCTCCTTTTCAATAAAGGCAAAGTAGGCATCAACGGTTGCATGCACGCGATCTTTATTGTCAGGAGTTGAGGCAATCGCCTTTTGAATTTCGAAAACCAAAGAATCGATGTGTAGATCTAATACAGCCAAGTAAAGCTCTAGTTTTGATGGGAAGTGCTGATACAAAACTGGCTTTGAAACATTTGCACGGTCTGCAATCTCATCCATTGCTGCTGAGTGATATCCAGCGGCTGTAAAGACTTCAAGCGCTGCAGATAGCAACAATGCTCGGCGCTCATCGCGAGGCAAGCGCGCCTTGTTGGTTGTGTCTACGTTACTCATTGGCGTAATCGTACGGCAGAATTACCAATCATGAACCGCCCTTATGAAGGTATCCGAATCCTGCTCGTACACGCACATCCAGATGATGAGACCATCAATAACGGGGCAACTATGGCTCTTTATGCAGATAAAGGTGCCCAAGTAACTCTCATTACCTGCACGCGTGGCGAAGAAGGTGAAGTACTGGTTCCTGGCTTAGCGCATTTAGCAAGTAGTCAGCAGGATTTACTTGGACAGCATCGCGAAACAGAGCTAGCTCTTGCAATGAAGGCGTTAGGAATTTCCGATTATCGTTTTCTTGGTGCTCCAGTAAGGAAGTTCCGCGACAGCGGAATGATGGGCACCGACCCCAACAATCGATCAGATGTTTTCTGGCAAGCGGATTTAGATTCAGCTGCACAACTTTTAGTTGAAATTATTGAAGAGATTAAGCCACAGATTTTAATTACCTACGATGAGTTTGGTGGATATGGTCACCCTGACCATATCCAAGCTCATCGTGTAGCAATGCGGGCAGCCGAACTTGCTACATGGGAGATTCAAAAGATTTATTGGAACACAATGCCGAAATCTGTAATTGCCCAAGGCATGGAAAAAATGAAGGAGATCGGCTCAGATTTCTTTGGTGCTGAAAGTGTTGACGATATTCCATTTGCTAAAGATGATGAGTTTGTTACCACCTTGATTGATGGTGGCGCTTACGTTGATAATAAAATGGAGGCGATGAAAGCACATGAAACTCAAATCTCACTAGATGGCCCATTCTTTGCGCTATCCAATAATTTAGGATTACAAATTTGGGGAGATGAGTACTACACCTTAGTTAAAGGCGAAAAGACTGGACCTTTTGATTCCCATGGTCGAGAGACAGATTTAACGTCTGGTATTCATCGCTAATGAAACAACTTTTTGCTTTTATTTTTGGAGCTGCACTTGGTGCTAGCTCAGTTTTTCTTTACAGCCTCTATCCACCCGTCGGTCTAGTTTTCTCAATTAGCGCAAGTGCGATTGGAGTTTGGGCAGCTGGACGCATTTGGGGAAAGCGGATCTATAAAGTGCTTGCAGCAACTGCTTGGGCAATAGTTGTATTACGTGCAGGCTTTCCAGGAATAAATGATGAGTACTTACTTCAAGGAAATACGACTGGAATTTCTTTGATTAACTTCGGTTTTATCGCGCTAGTAATTGCGATTCTGGTGCCACTTTAAGACCAGATTTGCCCATCTTTTGTATCTTTGATCTCCAGACCAAGATTTTCTAACTCAATTCGAAGTTGATCGCTGTCTGCCCAGCGCTTTTCCAATCGGGCTTTTGAACGCTCATCGAGTAATTTCTGCATCTGTTCTGTTAGAACTTTTTTAGCAACTGGACGAGCTAAATCTAAGCCGAGCACTTGATCAGCAAATAAAAATAGTGCGCGTCGATTTTCGTTCTCGTTTTTCTCGACTTCACGTAATCGCAAAATCGCACGAGGAGTATCGATATCGTTTGAGAGCGCATCTCCAATCTCTTGGTCAATAAGAACATCACTTGAAGTTCCCCACTCGTTCATCTTGGTACGCCATCTGTTTAAAGTTTCGTGTGCCGCTTGTAATGAGCTCCAGGTTAAATCCATCTGTGATCGGTATCGATTTTCAAGGAGGCAAAGTCGCAAGGCGAGTGGATCTAGGCCCTTTGCAACAAGATCTTCTACCAGAACAACATTTCCAGAGCTCTTGGACATTTTTCTACCTTCAAAGAGCAAATGTTCCCCATGCACCCACAGATCAACCGCCTCTTTACCGATGACAGCGTTGGATTGTGCTCGTTCATTTTCATGGTGTGGGAACCGTAAATCGATACCACCAACGTGAACATCGACATGACCAACTAGCAAATCTAATGACATTGCCGAGCATTCAATGTGCCAGCCAGGAAAACCTGTACCCCAAGGTGAATCCCACACCATCTCTTTTCGATCGCCGGCAGCTTTCCAAAGCGCCCAGTCGGCGTGAAATCTTTTCGCGCCATCGTTGTGGTACTCATATCTATGTCCTGGCTTAAGTGAGTCAAGTTTATTTCCACTGATCGCTCCGTAGCCCGAAAACTTTTGAGCTTCGAAGTAAACCGAACCATCTTGGCCAACATAAGCAAAGTTTGCATCAATTAATTTTTGAATCAGATTCTGTATGAGCCCAATGCTCTCGCTAGCACGCGGATATTGACTAGCAGGAATTATGTTTAAGCGAGCAAGGTCTGCATGAAACCGTTCCTCATATTTGCGAGCAATTTCAAATGGATCGATCTTTTCTAAAGTTGCTTGCTGAAGCATCTTATCGTGCTCAACAAAATCCTCCGACATGTGCCCAACATCTGTAATGTTTTGTACAGCATGAATCTTCATGCCTTCCATTAATGCGATGCGAGCAATTAAGTCAGAGAGTAAAAAAGTTCGGAGGTTTCCAACGTGCGCGTCACGGTAAACAGTTGGCCCGCAGCAGTACATGTTCATTACGCCATTTGTTGTGCCTACCTGCTTAAGCTCTCGAGATTTAGTGTCATATATCTTCATGAGCGCTCAATCACTTCTCGCCAAATGAATATTGATTCATGGGAAAACTCAATTAACTTTCCGTGGCGGTTTCTCAAGGAGTGGACAGTTTCTAGATGTCCGACGATGTCCCTGAATCCTCCCTCAGGGTCATGGAGCCTGATGGTCACCCTTTTGCCGATCAAATCAGCGAAAGTGGCTTCAAGCTCTGTAGGCATATGAGAACGATAAACCGAGAAGGTAAATATCGCGCTACGACCTGAGTTCGAGTTAGAATTCCCCGTACCTATTTCGCCACACACTCTGGAGGCCCATCGTGACCTATGTGATCGCCGAACCTTGCGTCGATGTAAAAGATAAGTCGTGCATCGAAGAATGTCCTGTGGACTGCATTTACGAGGGTGCACGAATGCTCTACATCCAGCCTGATGAGTGTGTTGACTGCGGCGCCTGCGAACCGGTGTGTCCAGTTGAGGCGATCTACTATGAAGATGATGTCCCAGGGCAGTGGAAAGATTTCAGCAAAGCCAACACTGAGTTCTTTGTTGAGATTGGTTCACCTGGTGGCGCAAGCAAAGTTGGTCCAACAGGTAAGGATCACGCTTCAGTTTCAGCACTTCCACCTAAGAGCGAGTAAATATGCGGGCCCAGCTCCCAGATTTTCCCTGGGATGCATTAGCACCGTATGGAGACAAGGCTCGTTCACATCCCAAAGGGATTATTGATCTTTCTCAAGGAACACCTGTAGATCCAACACCTGAATTTATTCAGCAAGTTTTTCGCGATGCCTCTAACTCTCCGAGTTATCCAGTAACTGCCGGAACACCAGAGCTTCGCGCGGCATTGAAAAAGTGGGCAATCGATCGCCTTGGCGCAACTGGCGATTTTGATGTTTTGCCACTCATTGGATCAAAAGAGTTAGTCGCATGGCTTCCCACATTTTTAGAGTCCACCAAAGTCTTAATTCCAGAGATTGCTTATCCGACGTATCACGTGGGTGCTTTATTAGCTGGTGCAGAATCTATTCCTGTTGAAATTGATGCAAAAGCTTGGCCAGCCGCTGATTTAGCGTGGTTGAACTCTCCATCTAATCCAACCGGTCGCGTTCATAGCGTTGAAGAAATTCAAGGTTGCATTAATTGGTCTCGCGCAAACAATTCTGTTCTAATTTCCGATGAGTGTTATTTAGAGTTTGATCAAACTGCACATTCATATTCTGTCCTATCTCAAACCGGGGGAGACAACACAAATATCCTTGCAGTGCACTCTCTTTCAAAGAGATCCTCAATGGCGGGGTACCGTGCGGCATTTATGGTTGGTGATACGGCGTTGATCGCTAAAATTCGTGAGATTAGAAAACATGGCGGAATGATGGTGCCACTACCTGTTCAAAAAGCCATGACCATTGCGTTGTCAGATGACAAACATGTTGCAGAACAACGTGCGCGATATAACGCACGAAAAGATGTACTTCGTCCAGCGCTAGAGGCCGCAGGATTCACAATTGAATTCAGTAACTCTGGTTTATATCTGTGGTGCACACGGAACGAAGATGCATGGACAAGTGTTGCTTGGCTTGCAGACCGTGGCGTATTAGCAACCCCCGGAAGTTTTTATGGCGAGTTAGGTGCTCGCCACATTCGCATTGCGATGACGGCAACTGATGCTCAGATTGCCGATGCTGCAGCTCGAATTAAGGGCTAAATATGGCTGTTGCAATACTTTTAGTAGGTGGCTTCGGCACACGCCTAATGCCACTAACAAAAAACACTCCAAAACCAATGCTTACAGTGGCTGGATTACCGGTAACAGAGCATCAAATTGCAATGGCGAAGGCTGCTGGTATTAAAGAAATAGTGTTAGCAACCTCTTACTTATCTGAAATCTTTACCCCGTACTTTGGTGATGGTTCTAAGTGGGGAATCTCAATTAAGTATGCAGTTGAGAAGGAACCATTAGGAACTGGTGGTGCGATTAGAAATGCGGCACAACTTTTATCGAGCGACGAATCGATAGTTATTCTTAATGGTGATGTTTTGAGCTCTCATAACCTTGCAGAACAAATTCGCCAACATGAAGAGCATAATGCGGATGTTACTTTGCATTTAACAACAGTTGAAGATGCGCGGGCATTTGGTTGTGTACCAACCGATCAACAAGGTCGAGTTACAGCCTTCTTGGAAAAAATGGAGAATCCGGTTACAAATCAAATCAATGCAGGTTGTTATGTTTTTAATCCACGAGTACTTTCATCAATTCCTTTGGATACCGTTGTTTCAGTAGAACGTGAAACCTTTCCTCAATTAGTTGCAAACAATGCAGCGGTTTATGGATATGTCGAAAATGCGTATTGGTTAGATATTGGAACACCTCGGGCGCTATTGAAGGCCTCTATTGATATCGTGAATAAGAGTGGTGGTGATGCTTTGGCGATGCCTGGATCAAAGATTGATCCGACGGCAACTATTGGGGGCGGAAGTTGTATTGGCCGAAATTCAACAGTGGGGGCTGATGTGACTATTCAGCGATCAATAATTGAGTCCGATGCCACCATTGAAAGTGGGGCAATAATTACCGATTCATTCGTTGCAGCCGGCGCTCATGTCGACAAAGGGGCTGTAATCGCCTCATCTTTTGTAACAATTGGAGAAATTCTTCCTATCCCGCAGTAATTCACGCGTGAATGGAGGGTCAGGTGACCAAATCGGGGCTTGACATGTGGGAGTTACAAGCGTGTAATTCATTCCTAAGCACGTCTTTTCCAAGAGGGATGAGACCAGATCAAGCTAATGGAGCATCGACGTTATGCCGATTCAACCCGCAGCCCAGAACTCCCCAATCCCCACTTCAGGTCCAACAGTCACACTCGCTTCAGGTGAAAACATGGAGCTCTCCTGGCAGGAGCGTGCACTGTGTGCACAAACCGATCCAGAAGCATTCTTTCCAGAAAAGGGCGGATCAACCCGCGAAGCAAAGCGCGTATGCCTTTCTTGCGATGTTCGTTCAGAGTGTTTGGAATATGCACTTGCTCATGATGAACGCTTCGGAATTTGGGGCGGATTATCAGAGCGCGAACGCCGTCGTCTAAAGCGTCGCACTGCGTAAGGCATTCTCCTTATCTCTTTCGAGATAGCGAGGTGTTTCTATGTCTTCCCAAAAGGCGGTCGATAGACATCGCGTAACTGCAGTTCTTGTTTCCCACAATGGAGCGCTGTGGTTACCCGAAGTTGTTGCGGCACTCAATTCACAAACGCGACCTATCGATCACATCACCGCTGTTGATACAGGCTCTGATGATTCATCTACTAAATTATTAAAATCTGCTCGCATTCCATTTTTTACAACGGATCGCGAAACAGGTTATGGCCAAGCTGTTTCTTTGGCGGTTGATAAGTTGCCAGTATCTGTTGACAATGAATGGATCTGGTTAATTCACGATGATTGCGCACCAGCACCCGATGCGCTCGCAGAATTATTGAATGCAATTGATGATCGACCACAAGTAGTAATGGTCGGACCTAAGTTGTTGGGTTGGCATGATCGAACACATTTACTTGAAGCAGGAATCAGCATTGCAGGAAACGGTGCTCGGTGGACAGGTCTTGAGCCACTTGAATACGATCAAGGTCAGCATGATGGCGTTCATGATGTTTTAGCTGTTAGTACTGCAGGCGCATTAATCAGGCGCGATGTCTTTGAAGAACTTGGTGGACTCGACCAAAACCTTTCGCTGTTTCGCGACGATGTGGATTTTGGATGGCGGGCTCGAGCAGCAGGACACTCAGTTATCGCTGCAACTTCCGCGGTCGCCTTTCACGCGCAAGCCTCTGCCACTGAGCGACGTGAAATTGATGTTGAAGGCGCAACTTTGCATCGCCCGCTATTGCTTGATCGTCGAAATGCTGCCTATGTTCTGTTAGCAAACTCTTCATGGTGGATTTTGCCGTGGATCACTGTGCAGCTATTGGGTTCAGCATTTGCCCGAGCTATTGGCTATCTATTAGCGAAATTACCAGGCTATGCGGCAGATGAAGTACTTGCGGTTGCAACCTTGTTTATTCGACCTGGACAGATCATCGAAGCCCGCAAAGTTAGAAAAAAGCAACGATTTATCTCTGCTCGAGTCATTGCTGCCTATATTCCACCGCGCTGGTCACAGATAAGACTTGGATCGGAACGAGTTGTCGAAGCCATACGTGAAAAAATATTTCCGGAAAACACAGTTTCAACATCTTCCATCTTGGATTCAAATGAAGATGAGGATTTACTAACTCCCGTAAATACAAATAACTGGTTATCTGTATTTAAGCGCCCTGAAGTTTTAGGTTTCCTGGCTTTGGCAGGAATAACCATCATTAATTCCCGTAATCGTTTTGGTGCATTGGTTGGAGGAGCTTTACCAATCTCACCTGCAGGAGCAACAGATTTATGGAGTACCTACTTTGAGTCATGGCACCAAGTGGGCTTAGGTTCTGCATCTGCAACACCACCATGGGTTGCAGTAATAGCGATTGCATCTTTAGCTGTGCTTGGAAAGGTGCAGTTCTTGATAACAATCTTCTTTTTGACAGCTCCATTATTGATTATGTGGTCTGGCTTTAATTTACTGAAGCGATTAACTTCGAATAGTTGGATTTCGGTACCGGCCGCATTTTTATACGCAATTTCGCCCGTTGCTTTTGCCGCTATTAATACCGGACATATAGCAACCTTAGTAATACTTATTGTTGCTCCATTCGTCGCTTTGCTGCTTCACGATTGGTGGAGTATCGAGAATTACAGTTGGAGAAAGATTTTCGCAATCTCACTTCTGTTTTCGTTGCTCTATGCATTTACTCTAATGAGCTTCTTAATTGCACTAAGTGCCTCAATCGTTGTGGCACTGGATAATTTTGAACAGTATTCGCTTCATAAAGATAAAGATTTGTTTAAGCAACAACTCTTAAAGAGGACTGCACTAGTTTTCGTTCCATTCTTTGCAAATGCACCATATTCACTCGAAGCAGTACTGCATCCCAGTCGATTCTTATCTGAACCTGGATTATTGATCCCTGGTGGTGGGCCACTAGCTGTCTTGCTCGGAAATCCTGGGGGAAGCGGCTCACTACCGCTCTGGTTAGTAAGCCCAATTCTTTTGGTACTCGCAGTCTCTCTATTTTCTTCAACTCATGCGCGTCATATTGCTGAGTACGGAATTGGATTCTTAATTCTCGCAGTTTTGTTTGGAGCACTTTCTATTTCATCTCATGGCAATGAAAGTTCAACCAAGGTATGGGCTGGCCCTGTTCTTGCAATCGCAACCCTGGCTGCTGTTAGCGCTGGAGCGGTGATGTTGGATCGATTGCGAGAAACTCTTGTCTTAAGTCATATTCATTATCGCCACATTCTTTCAGCATTGCTTTTGATTATTACCTTTACCTACGCAGTTTTGACGATTGGATATTCAGTTTCTGCTGGCGCGAACTCTCTGGTGCAGGCAAATCGTTCAACAGTTATGCCAGCCTTTTTGAGCGTTGAACCAGATACCAAGATTTTGGTGCTTCGAGAAGTTGGAAGCGCTGATGATAAAAAGGTTCAGTACTACATATCCAGAGGCGATGACATCTCCTTAGGTGAACCTGATGTCGCACCGGAACAAAATCAAGTAATTGCAAAGGCCGCGCGTGAATTGATAGATGGATCTGGTATTTCAAGTAGCAAGGTGCTTGGTGATTATGGCGTCAAGTATGTCTATGTCAAAAATCCATTTAAGAAAGAGATTGTTCGATCAATCGATGGGCTTGGTGGTTTTACCCGAACATCTGCAACCTCACTCGGTGTTGTATGGCGTGTGAGCGAACCAACTGGTCGTTTGCTATTTATCAATGAAGATGGAGTTAGATCTGTTTTAGATGCCGGAAGTTTCGGTGCGCGCACCTTCGTCCCAGGACCGGGGAAATTAGTACTGACTGAAACTTTTAATCGCTCTTGGCAGATCCTCGAAAATGGTTATCGCTTGGAGCGCGGTAAGAATGAACAAGGTCTGCCAACCTTTACAGTTACTGAAGCGGGAGAAATATCTTTATTGCACGATGGCACTGTCAGACGCGGGTGGTTGTCATTGCAGTTGATTATTGTGGTCATAGTGGTTGTTATGGCTCTTCCAGCTGGCCGTCGTAAGCGTGAAATTTCAGAGAAGGAGTTGGCATGAGTTTTAGCCGCCCCTTTAAATTTCTCGCTGCGCTAGTGGCTGCAGTGAGTGTTGCGAGCCTGCTGACAGTCGCTGTTACGAAGAAAAGTTATTCGGAAAGTTATCCTGCCGTTGTTTGCCCTCCAACACTTGCCGGGCTTGGCTCTCAAATTTCGCTTTCTTCAAAGAAGACCCCATTCCAAGGATTGCAGAACCGCACAACAAAAACAGCACCAGTGAAGTTTTTGCGCTTACCTGTTTTGAAAGACTCTCTGGTTATTAGCTCAGAAGGTTCCACACCTGTTGTTTGGCAGAGTCGAAGTGGTAGCTGGGCAGGAGGAGCTTTATGCAGTGGCCCTCAAGCTTCTCAATGGTTTGCAGGTGGCAGCGCCGACATTACGACTAAAGGCAAGTTACTAGTGATAAATAGTGGTTTAAGTGATGCAGTAGTTGAAATTCAAGCTTTCACAGAAAACGGCAAGCAGCCTTTAAAGCCAATCAATGTGTATTCGAAGAGTTATGTAACTATTCCGATCGATTCTTTAGCACCTGGCGACAAAACACTCGCTGTTCATGTTTTACCCCGATCAGGTCGCATCAATGCCTTTATGATTGATGAACAAGGAAAGGGATTGCGTGCACTGGGCGGAGATTTTGTGAACTCAGTAAGTAGTCCAAGTAATAACGTAGTCATCGCTGCAATTCCAAATCAGAAAAGTAAAAAACCAAATCAAGCAAAGAGCGCACCACATACCTTGCGCCTCTTAGTTCCTGGTGAAGTTGACGCAAATGTAACCGCCGAGGTTTTATCTACAGATGGTGTATTCGTCCCAGTTGGTCTTAATTCTCGTTCGATTGCTGCCGGAATAGTTAGTGAAATCGATTTCACTCCAAATATTTCAGCAACCGCCTTTGCATTGCGAATTACTTCAAGTGAGCCAGTAGTAGCTTCAGTGCAGTCCTCTGTTGTCGTGAGCGGGCGAAAGGACTTTGCGTGGAGTACTGCAAGCCCTGAATTACTCCCATTAACTATGGCAATTACGGGCCTAACCCCGCTTGTTGTTTTTGCGGGTACTGAGATCAATGTCGCCCTAGATGTCACCTTGGTAAATGGCAAGGTTGTTCGCGAGCAAGTTAAGGGCACAGATATTGCACTGTGGAGAGCTCCAGCGGCAGCACGATCCTTCACAATTACCCGTACCGGAAAATCAACGTATGCCGGAGCACTGGTCTCTTCAGTAAATGGCTATGGCTTCTTTCCTGTCGCTCCTGGTAGCCAATTAGCAAAGATTGAACTTCCAGATTCAAATATTCGAGTCTTAAATCCCTGACAATCCCAAGATTTACTTCTATTCACCACTAATGTTTCATATATGAGAACACAGGGTGGGCGCGGTTGTTCCCGTGCAGGATGCCGATCCGCGGCAACTATGACTCTGACCTATGTCTATTCAGAATCGACAGCGGTGGTTGGCCCACTAGCAACTTTTTCAGAACCCCACGCTTATGACCTTTGCGCAGTGCATGGGGCACGTTTGAAAGTTCCGCATGGATGGAACGTAATTAAGCAAGAGCTTGATGGACAAACACAAGGTCCAACAGATGATGATTTGATGGCTATTGCTGATGCTGTTCGAGAGGTTGCATCACGCGAAATTCAAGAGGATGCGCCGATCGAAAGCGCATCAGCTCAACAGCAAATTGGTCGTCGCGGTCACCTTCGTGCCGTTCCCTCCTAAGTAGAATTTTTATTTTCGATGAATGAGTTTGCACATATTTTTAAAGCCTACGACATCCGTGGATTAGTTGACGTTGAGATTGATGCAGATTTTGCATTTGCAACAGGAGTTGCATTCGCTCGTTTTTTACAGATTGAAAGAGAGCCGGGCACAGTTGTAATTGGCGAAGATATGCGCCCGTCATCGCCTATTTTGGCAGAGGCTTTTTCTGCAGGAGTTACCTCACAAAGTATGGATGTAATTCGAATTGGACTGGCATCAACAGATATGTTGTATTTCGCATCAGGAAAGCTCGGACTACCTGGTGCGATGTTTACAGCAAGCCACAACCCTGCTGAATACAATGGAATTAAGCTATGTCTTAGCAATGCCCGTCCGATCGGAAAAGAGTCTGGGCTAGTAACTATTGAGAACTTTGTTCGTGAAGGATCTCCTATTGCGCTTCGAACCGTAGGAGTTGAAAAAGAGCGCAATATGCTCGACGAGTATGTTGATCATCTTCTTACCCTTGTAGATATTAAGAATATTCGTCCCCTAAAAGTCGTTGTTGATGCTGGAAACGGAATGGCTGGCCACACAGCGCCTGCGATTTTTGCCCGTCTCAATTGCGAAGTTATTCCTATGTACTTTGAGCTAGATGGCACCTTCCCAAATCATGAAGCCAATCCGCTTGATGAATCCACATTGACAGATTTAAAAAGTGCAATGAAGGAACACAAAGCAGATTTAGGGTTGGCATTTGATGGTGATGCCGATCGTTGCTTCTTGGTTGATGAGCGAGGCGTTGCAGTGAACCCATCTGCATTAACCGCACTAATCGCACATCGTGAATTGATTAAGCATCCAGGATCTTCAATTATCTATAACTTAATTTCATCACGAGCAGTCAAAGAGGTAATTGAAGAAAATGGAGGAGTTGGTTTACGTAGCCGCGTTGGCCATTCCTACATAAAGAAGATGATGGCTGAGAGCGGTGCGATATTCGGCGGGGAACATTCTGGTCATTTTTATTTTAAGGAGTTTTGGCGTGCAGATTCAGGTGCCCTTGCAGCACTCCATGCAATCGCCGCATTAGGTGAAACCACCAAGACTATGTCTGAGTTGCTAGCCCCATACAATCGATATAGCACCAGTGGAGAAATCAATTCAAAGGTCACGGATACTAAAGCGGCAACAGAATTAGTGGAGCAGAGTTACACATCAGAAAAGGTAAGCATCGATTATCTCGACGGCCTCACTGTTAATGGCGACACCTGGTGGTTCAACCTTCGTCCATCAAACACAGAACCTTTGCTTCGACTTAACGTTGAGGCTTCAACTCAGGCTCAAATGGAGTCTGTGCGTGATGCGGTTCTCTCGCTTATTCGCGGCTAACTCCCGTTTTCCATTACGACCTTTTCAACCGCTCGCGGTAATCTTTACCTATAGCCGCCTAGCAAAGTAGAGCCCTACGCATTAGGTATCCAAACATTTATTTGATTACCTCGTAAGGAGATTTTCGTGAACGTTCCAGTAACAGCAACACTTCCAAAGCATGACATCGCTGATGCATCACTTGCAGCAGAAGGCCGCAAGCGCATCGAATGGGCAGAACGCAATATGCCTGTACTTGCCCAGATTCGTGAGCGCTTTGAAAAGTCACAACCATTTGCAGGCGTACGCATTTCTGCATGCATGCACGTAACAACTGAAACAGCTAACTTGATGCGCGTCCTTAAGGCAGGCGGAGCAGAGATCGCACTATGTGCATCTAACCCATTGTCTACACAGGATGACACTGCAGCAGCACTTGTTCACGAATATGGAATCTCTGTATTTGCTCGTAACGCTGTTGACCGCGATGGCTACTACAAGCACATCAACGCTGCGCTAGATATCGAACCACACCAAGTATTTGATGATGGTTGCGATCTTGTTAACACTCTTCACACAACTCGCAAAGAATTAATTCCAAACATCTCTGGTGGTTGTGAAGAAACAACTACAGGTGTGATTCGTCTTAACCAGATGGCTAAAGATGGAGCGCTTCAGTTCCCAATGATCGCTGTTAACGACACAGACACAAAGCACATGTTTGATAACCGTTACGGAACTGGTCAATCAACTCTTGATGCTGTTTTCCGTGCAACTAACTTCCTACTAGCAGGACGTGTTCTAGTTGTTGCTGGTTTCGGTTACTGCGGTAAGGGTGTAGCAGAGCGCGCAAAGGGAATGGGCGCAGATGTAATCGTTACTGAAATTGATCCAACTAAGGCACTTGATGCAATGATGCAAGGCTTCCGAGTAATGCCAATGATCGAGGCAGCAAAGCTTGGCGATGTTTTCATCACCGTTACTGGTAACCGCGATGTACTTCGCGATGAGCACTTTGCGGTTATGAAGGATGGCGCAATCATGGCTAACTCAGGTCACTTCGACATTGAAATCGATGTTGCATGGCTTGAGCAGAATGCAAAGACAAAGAACTCAAAGATGCGTCACCAAACAGATGAGTATGTACTCGCTGATGGGCGTCGTTTGCTACTTCTAGCTGAAGGTCGCCTTGTAAATCTAGGTGCAGCTGAAGGTCACCCAGCATCTGTTATGGATATGTCATTCTCAGATCAAGCTCTCACTGCTGAATACCTTGTTAAGGAAGCAAAGAACTTGAAGCCAGGTGTACATGAAGTTCCTTCATACATCGACAAGGAAGTTGCATCTCTCAAGTTGATCAGCATGGGTGGACGCATCGACGTGCTAACTCCTGCGCAGGATATGTACCTGAACTCTTGGGAGCACGGTAGCTAATGACTTTAGTTATGGTCGTCGATGACGACCAGGATCTTGCGGAGATGCTCGGCATCGTTTTAACAGGTGCCGGCATCGACGTAGATCTAGTAAGCCGTGGCGATGAGGTAATGGATGTATTCCATAACAATCCACCAGATTTAGTTTTATTGGATGTTATGTTGCCAGGCCTCGATGGAATTGAAGTGTGCAAGTTGATTCGTGCAGAATCTATGGTTCCAATTGTCATGCTTTCAGCTAAAGGTGATACGCAAGATGTTGTTAAAGGTTTAGAAGCAGGTGCTGATGACTACATGGTGAAACCATTTCGTCATCCATCAGAGTTAATTGCGCGCATCCGAACTCGACTACGCCGCACAAATGCAGATGTTTCAGGTTTACTCACTATTGGGGATCTTGCGATTGATGTCCAAGCGCACCAAGTATTACGCGCAGGAAAGCAGATTCAATTAACCCGTTTAGAGTTTGATCTATTAGTAGCACTCGCAAAGGAGCCCGGTCGAGTTTTCACACGCGATGCCTTGCTCAGTGAGGTTTGGGGATATCGCCACTCAACAGATACTCGACTTGTAAATGTTCACGTCCAGCGTCTCCGCTCAAAGATTGAACATGATGCTGAACACCCAGAAATCGTCATAACAATTCGCGGTGTTGGTTATAAAGCTGGAGTAATGGGCGGTTCCTAAATATGAACCGCATATTCTGGAAAATCCGAAACTCCCTTGCTTTCAAGGTGATTCTTTCTACAATCATCTTGTCGCTCGGAGTCGTTTGGATTACAGGTTCTGCCTTAAATTCTCGACTTTCTAGCGGTATCAAGCAGGTGAACCTCAATTCAGCTGTTACTGAGGCTCGCTCAACGATTTACACAGCGGAGTACCGCTTTCTACTTGCACAAGGTGAAAAGGATTCGATAGTTCAGCAAGTTATTGATGATGTCATTAGTTCAGCTACGTCTCTAACCTCGAATGAAAATACTCGCGAAGTCGTCTTCAAGCGCAGTCCAGGAAATAATCTAGAACGAAATTATGACATTTCCTCAAATCTCTTGGATCCCAAATCGATTCCAGAATCTTTAAGCAAGCGTGTTCGACAAAATAAGGATCCTGTTTGGCAGTACACCACTATGAAGTATTCAACTGGAGGAACTTTACCTGGGCTTGCTGTAGGGCAAAAAGTTCAAATTCCAAATGCGGGTCAGTATGAGATGTACATAGTTTTTTCATTAGCAAACGAGAGAAAAACTCTAGACCTCATCAACTCATACTTGTTAATTACAGGAATTATCTTGCTCTTACTTATCGCATTGATTACATGGCTCGTAGTTCGTCAAGTTGTGAAGCCAGTTCGAGAGGCTGCGCGAATTGCGACAGAGTTTACCGCTGGCGACTTTAGACAGCGTATGAAGGTGGAATCACAGGATGAGATATCGACACTCGGCCATGCATTTAATGAGATGGCAGAATCTCTAGAAAACCAGATTGCACGACTTGAGAATTTGTCTCGAGTGCAGCAACGCTTTGTATCTGACGTATCCCATGAACTTCGTACACCATTAACTACTTTGCGAATGGCATCTGAAGTTATTCACTCTTCCAAGGACAATTTTGATGCCACCGTGGCACGAAGTGCAGAGCTTTTAGTTGCACAGCTAGACCGCTTCGAACGCTTGCTTGAGGATTTGCTTGAAGTATCTCGCTTTGATGCAGAAGTGGCGGTTTTGGAAGCTGTTGATTTCGATATTGTGCAGCTTGTTAATCGATGTGCCGAAGACCTCGCCTTAGTTGCTAAGGAGCGGAAGACTCAGATCTACGTTAAATCAAGCGAACCTGCCATCATGATTAAAGCTGATATTCGCCGCGTTGAGCGCATTTTGCGCAACCTTTTAGCCAATGCGATTGATCATGCAGAAGAGATTCAAATTGATGTGCAGATTGTTGCTAGCGAACATGATGTTGCCGTTGGTGTTCGTGATTACGGTGTTGGTTTGGATGAGAATGCATTGACACGAGTCTTTGATCGATTCTGGAGAGCGGACCCTTCACGTGCACGTACTCGAGGTGGCACAGGTCTAGGGCTTTCAATTGCATTAGAAGATGCCCGCTTGCACAATGGAGAACTGGAAGCTTGGGGTCGCCCAGGTCGAGGGGCTCACTTTGTTTTGACCTTGCCGCGCAAGACCTGGGAATCTATTGATCGGCGCTTGATCCCTCTGCAGCCTGAAGATTACAAGCCTTAATCTCCACAGCTTTTTTATTTAAAAAAACCGTAAACAAAACTTCATCATTATTGAAGCATGAAAATGCTAGGGGATTTGTCGGAACTACTTTTTCCAACGCGATGTTTTGGTTGTAACCGATTAGGTTTATCAATTTGTACAGACTGTAGGCGGGAATGGATTCCTCATTATTACAAAACTCACATGGGGGAGTTCAATGTCCATTCAGCACTTCTATATTCCCCAACCGCTTCAAAAATAGTTGTTGCCGCAAAAGAGGGTTCAATTAAAGGTGCTGATGAATTAATAGTTTCAGCCATTACTCATGTGCTTCAAAAAGCTAAGCTTGACTCACACTATTTTCAATTGGTGCCAATTCCTTCTGGCAAATCATCTCAAAGGCGACGAGGAAGAAGTTTTGTGGTTGATTTAACCTCACAAATCTCAGAAAGAATGGGGTTGAAGATAAATGATTGCTTGCAATTGTCCAGAAGAGTTGAAGATCAGAGTGGATTGTCTCGGTCACAGCGAGTATCTAATATGAAGGATGCCTTTTCTCTAAAGAGCGATTCAATTGTTAGAGGCGACCTCATTGTGATTGATGATGTCGTAACCACTGGAGCAACCTTGAGAGAAGCCGTCAGAGCCCTTAATTCGAAGGGTTTTCACGCCGTGGGCTCAGTTTCTGCGGTTACCGCCTGTGTGGCGCAACCTCTACGATAAGGGGGTGAAGAGGGGCCTCTTTCCACCATATGGCCGGCCCCGCGATGAGAGGTAAGAATCAATGCCAGCTTTTTTCGACAAGATTTTGCGTGCAGGCGAAGGTCGCATCCTTCGTGACTTGAGCAAGGTTGTTGACTTGGTGAACGCCCAAGAGGCTCGCATATCTGCGATGAGTGATTCTGAACTTCGCGGACAGACCGCACTTTTTCAAGATCGATACTCCAAGGGCGAGACTCTTGATGATCTTATGCCGGAGGCGTTCGCAGTTGTTCGCGAAGCGGCAAAGCGCACACTCGGTCAGCGCCACTATGACGTTCAATTAATGGGTGGAGCCGCACTTCATAAGGGCAATATCGCTGAAATGCGTACTGGTGAAGGAAAGACGCTTGTTGCAACACTTCCTTCATATTTGAACGCGCTTGCAGGTCGAGGTGTTCACGTAGTTACAACAAATGATTATTTAGCAGAGCGCGATAGTGAGTGGATGGGTCGCGTACATCGCTTCTTGGGTTTAAAGGTTGGCGTCATCCTTGCAAATATGACCCCCGCAGAACGCCGCGAGGCATACCTTGCCGATATCACTTACGGTACAAATAATGAGTTTGGTTTTGATTATCTTCGCGACAACATGGCGTGGTCACTCGATGAGTGCGTACAACGCGATTACTTCTTCGCTGTTGTGGATGAGGTTGACTCAATTCTTATTGATGAAGCTCGTACCCCATTGATTATTAGTGGACCAGCCGACAAAGCAACTAAGTGGTACGTAGAGTTCGCAAACCTTGTAAACAAGTTGCAACGAGATGTTCACTACGAAGTTGATGAAAAGAAGAAGACAAGTGGAATTATCGAAGAGGGTGTTACTAAGGTAGAAGAGCTTCTACAAATTGGAAACCTTTACGAAGCTGCAAATACTCCAATGATTGGGTACCTCAACAACGCTATTCGCGCTAAAGAACTTTTCAAGCGCGATAAGGATTACGTTGTAATGAATGGGGAACTCCTCATTGTCGATGAGCACACAGGTCGCATGCTGGCTGGTCGTCGTTATAGCGAAGGTCTACATCAAGCCCTAGAAGCTAAAGAACGCATTGAAATTAAGGATGAAAACCAGACTCTGGCAACAATTACTTTGCAGAACTACTTCCGTTTGTATGAAAAGTTGTCAGGTATGACAGGAACCGCATCAACTGAAGCCTCTGAATTCCATCAGATTTACAAGCTAGGTGTCGTTCCAATTCCTACAAACCGCACAATGCAACGTATTGACTCTCCCGATCTGGTGTACAAATCAGAAGCAGGAAAGTTTGCAGCGGTCACAGCAGATATTGTGGAGCGTCATCGCAAGGGACAGCCGGTTTTGGTTGGTACCGTCAGCGTTGAAAAGTCGGAGGAGCTTTCAGCCTTCCTACGCAAAGCAGGCGTTCCACATGAGGTTTTGAACGCAAAGCATCACGAACGTGAAGCTGCGATTATTGCTCGCGCTGGTGTTAAAGGTGCAGTAACAGTTGCAACAAATATGGCTGGTCGCGGTACTGACATCATGCTTGGTGGAAACCCAGAGTTCATGGCGGATTTTGAATTGCAACGTCGTGGAATTTCACCAGTAGATAATGCGGAAGAGTATGAAAAGGAATGGCCAGCAGAGATTGCACGCCAGAAGGCTGCGGTTGAAAAGGGTCATGAAGAGGTAATCGCACTAGGCGGTCTTTACGTTTTGGGAACAGAACGTCACGAGTCACGCCGTATCGATAATCAGTTGCGTGGTCGTTCAGGTCGTCAAGGCGATCCTGGAGAATCTCGTTTCTACCTTTCACTTCAAGATGATTTGATGCGTCGTTTCAACTCAGGCATGGTTGAGCGTTTCTTATCTGCTGCAGGCTTACCTGATGATGCACCAATTGAATCAAAGATGGTTTCTAATGCGATTCGTTCTGCTCAGACTCAGGTCGAGGCGCAGAACTTTGAGATGCGTAAAAATGTTTTGAAGTATGACGATGTAATGAACCGTCAGCGCCAAGTTGTTTACGGCGAGCGTCGTATGGTTCTCGAAGGTGCAGATATTCAGGAGCAGGTAGCTCGCTTTGTTTCAGATACTTTGACCGCATATATCCAGGCAGCAACGGCTGAAGGATATGCAGAGGATTGGGATCTTGAAACCCTATTTACCGCGCTCAAGACGATTTATCCGATCTCATTTACTATCAGCGAGCTTGAGGCTGAAGTCGGTTCTCGCGCCGGACTTGATGCAGAATACTTAACAGCCAAGGTTATTGATGATTGTAAGAACGCATACGCAAAGCGTGAAGAAGCACTTGGTGCAGAAGTTATGCGCGAACTCGAGCGCAAAGTTTTGCTTTCAGTTCTAGATCGCAAGTGGCGTGAACATCTTTACGAAATGGATTACCTGCAAGAAGGTATTGGGCTTCGTGCCATGGCGCAGCGTGATCCACTAGTTGAGTATCAAAAAGAAGGCTTCGATCTATTCGCAGCAATGATGGATGGAATCAAGGAAGAGATCGCAGGCTTCTTATTCAATATCGAAGTTACAGTTGAAAGTGCAAGCAACGAGGTTGTTGCACCTGGACTTGAAGCTAAGCAGCTTCCAACCACTGGTTTGCAGTACACGGCGGCAGACGAGTCTGGTGTTCGTACAACTGGAGATGTTTCTCGTAACGCTCCTTGCCCTTGTGGTTCAGGCAAGAAGTTCAAGCGTTGTCATGGTGGAGCTGCTTAAACTAAATCAAAGTCAGCGATGTACATAGCCATCGTCGATCGAGACCTTCAAATCTGATTGCAGCCACACGTAATCTGTTGCCGTACCTAATTGTTACCGTTGCTTCACAAATTCCATCAAGCGGCTCGGTAATTCGGCTTTTTCGAATTCTGCCTATTTCTTTTTGCCAGCCAGCTTTTCTTTGGAGCTCTGTAAATACTTTGTAGTGGCACATTGCCTGGACTTGGTTAACCGCGCGCCTACCTGCCCAGATTTCGACGATGTTGTGAATGAAGATATTAATGAGCGCTGATATATCTGGAAGATCTGCCGCCGAAGTAGGTTCTGGAGCAAACTCGGCCTCAAACTCTTCGCCAAATGTTGATGGAACTAGGTACAACTTAGGCTTTTGTGGCGGAAGGATTGATTCTGCTGGGCGAAACATCTCTAGAACAGGATGTAAATAATCCTCATCTGGATCACTTGAAATTGGCTGCAGATCAAAGTGTGTGAATGTGGGAAGTTGTTCATATTCTCGTTGTGTTGTCATACGAGCAGATTTCACTGCGCTGAGAAGGTTCACCTCATACTTGTGGCCTTAAAAAACTCCTCCATAAGTATGACTGTGGACAACTTAACGCTGAGCAGCTCTACCGCGTTTGGGTACTCACATGAAATCTTCGCGAAAAACTCATACCTCACGATTACCTTTGGCAATTACTCTGATGATCGCTGCATTTGCTTCAACTTTTTTGATCGCCACCTTTGCAAATAAGGGTGCAGATTATTGGGTGGCAAATTCAACGATCTCGCCTGGGCACACAATCAATGGCTCAGATTTGTCTCTTGTACATGTAAATCTTAATTCGAGCTCTGCGACCTATCTGAACGAATCTGTGGACCCCATTGGAATGGTTGCAACTCAAATACTGCATCCTCGTGAAATTATCGCGGTAGAAGATTTAACGACAGCAACACAGGCAATGTCTACGAGCGCAGTTCCGATAAGCGTGCGAGGAGTAGACCTAGCAACCGGATTAATAATGGGTGAAGCAGTAGATATTTATTGGGTACTAGATACTCAAAATGGAGAAGATGCGGTTGATCCGGTTTTGATACTTGGGGGAGTTACTCTGCTCAGCTTTGATAAAGCAAACAACAATTTTGGAAGCGATGTCGGAATAACAGTTGCGGTTGAGGAAACTCAGGTATTGCGATTGCTTAGTGCAACTTCTTTGGGTCGATTAGTGGTGGTTCGATCTCATGTCTGAGCTTGAAATGCCAACGGTTATTACCGCGATCTCATCAAGCGAGGCTGAAGGTTTCGTTGCGGGAAATCTATTTGCTCAAGGATGGAGTGTTGTTTTTCGAGCTATCGATTGGGATTCGCTCGATGGTTTCATCACTGCAAAC
>Ga0214923_10003215_pt1 | contig 20693 bp, 27 predicted proteins | sample LL1510_MetaG_FD_177993 | JGI IMG/M metagenome (GOLD analysis project Ga0214923, IMG submission 177993) | Freshwater microbial communities from Lake Lanier, Atlanta, Georgia, United States - LL-1510 | ecosystem: Environmental > Aquatic > Freshwater > Lake | place: USA: Georgia | collected...
TTTAACTTAATTGCCTGTAGCAATCCAAGATGAAGTGTCAGGTGACCAAGCGAATGAATTTTGTTGATCGTCTTTACCAATCCATCTCTTTCCAGCTTCATCCCAAGAAATAAAGTATCTTACGTTATCTCCATAAGTTGTAACTGTTGGATATGCAACTGGGGCTTGCCAGTCGTCATTAGAGTCTAGCGACCAAGATGCGAATGGTTGTGGTGCAATGAATTTATTTTTTGTGGAATCAAACGAGTAACCAATTCCAGCGTATTGTTTTCTGAAATTATTGTTATAAGAAGTTTGAATCCATCTGTTACCTGTTGTGAAAGGAACGATTTTTTTAACCGCTTCTTCTGCTCCAGCAGATTGATCACCGCCATTTGCGTTTACGTCATTGTTATCAATAACAACAACTCTTAATACTAAACCGTAGCTGTTTACTTCTGCAAAATGTGCCATATTTATTTACTCCTTAATTAGTTATATTATAAATTTTCATAAAAAGAAAGTGGTTAATTATCCTGTAGTTAATGTTCCAGAAACTGTAAATGTCGCTACTTTACAACCTCCTGCCGGAGCGGGTAATGTAGTTACAGTATTTGTACCTGGACTTGCTGAAAGCACAGCACCTGCTGGACCTCTAATAATAACTATTCCTGAACCGCCTGAACCTCCTGTAGCTGTACAAAATCTTTCAGTTCCTCCACCTCCACCACCTGTATTAACTGTTCCTGATGTAGCATTTGTATTTGTAGAATTTCCTCCAGTTCCACCACCACCTGATCCACCTGCTCCTCCTGGACTAGGTGATGCATAAACAGCTCCTCCACCTCCTCCAGAGTAAATAGAAGTTGGTGCAGGATTTCCTGCTATTAAATTTGTTGAACCTACTCCTCCAGCTCCACCTGCAGTAGGTGAACCATTACTTCCTACAGCTCCAGCCCCACCTCCACCTCCAGCTCCATAAGCAGGAGCAAAAAATGCTCCACCTGTTCCTCCATTATTTCCTTGTGATGGACTAACTGGTGGTGAATTACCTGTTCCACCTGTTGAAGGTACTAATGCAGTAGGTGGTTGACTTACTCCTGCTCCACCACCTCCTGATCCACCTGGTGAACCTGGACTATTTGTAGGACTTAAAATTCCACTTGGTGAAAAACCACCACTTCCTCCTCCTGTTGAGGTAATTGTTGAAAATACTGAATCTGATCCTAAAGATCCTCTAGCAGCAGCTACTCCACCTACTCCTCCTGCTCCAACTGTAATTGGAAAATCTGTTGCCGCTGTTAAAGTTAATTTTGATCCTCCTGGAAAAGATGTTCTATAACCACCGGCTCCACCTCCACCACCATGATAATTTCCTCCACCTCCACCTCCTCCACCCGCTACTACTAAATAATCTACTGACACTGGTCCAGCATTTGTCCACTGTCCAGCTTTCTTGTAATTGTATGCGTCATTAATTGACCAGACTCCTGGTGCGAATGCTGGTTGTTGAATTACTACGATTCCTGAACCTCCTGTTCCTCCACCTGCTCCACCACCACCTCCACCACCACCTGTGTTAACTGTTCCTGCTGTACCAGCTACTGGTCCAGTTCCACCTGCACCACCTCCACCAGTTCCACCGGATCCAGAAGTTGTAGTTCCTGAACCTCCTCCACCACCTGCGTAAATAGATCCTAAAATTGAATTTGGTGAACCTGCACCTCCTGCACCTCCAATTGTTGTAGAAGGAGAATTTCCTCCAGCTACAGATGCTCCACCTCCACCACCTCCACCACCTGCTGCGGGTGATACAAAAGCATTTCCACCTGGATTTCCTTGAGGAGGACTTACTGGGGGAGTATTACCTGCTCCACCTATACCATCCGTAGGTGAACATGCTTGTCCACCTCCACCACCTGAACCTCCAGCTACTCCAGCTCTTGATCCTGGTCCTGATCTACTAGCTCCACCTCCACCACCTGCTGATGTTATTGTTGAAAAATTTGAAGATGTTCCTGATCCTCCTGGAGTTGTATCATTAGGTGCTCCTGGTCCTCCAGCTCCAACTGTAATTGGATATGGACTGTTTGGTGATATAGATAATATTCCACAACGAAAACCACCTGCTCCTCCACCTCCACCATCACTACCTCCAGAAAAAGGTGGTTGAGAAGCTCCACCCCCACCTCCACCAGCAACAACTAAATAATCAACAGACAACTGTCCGCAACGTGATGTAAATGTTCCTGATGCTGTAAATGATTGTGATGTAGATGTTGCATTTATTACAACATTTGGTCCGATAATTCCGCCATTTGCCATAGCCCGAACCTCCGATTAACTTATATCTTCGTAACTAATAACTACTTGTAAAGCTGAGTTAGCACTAGCTCCACCAATGATAGATTGATTTTCCATTAGGTAGAAAGTATTATTTTTGTCGATCACGGATAATGTTGCGCTGGATGGAACTGAAATTACGTTAGCGAATGAATAAGAAGTTCCTCCTGTTCCATTAGCTGCTGTGTGAAATTGTATTGTAACGTTTGTAGCTGCTGATGTAACGTTAGCAACCATAACCGATTCTATTTTGTAAACTTTTCCTGACGACGTTGCATTAGCAAGTAATACGTTTGTAAGAGTTGTAGTAAGAGCGAATCCGGTTGTATTACCGAAGATCGAGTTTACTGATACTATATTTGGATTAGCCATATTTTATTCTCCTTGTTAATTTTAACCGAAAACCATTGCAAAAGCAATAGACTTTCCTGCTGATATACCAGCACTTCCAAAGCTTAAATTACCAGATCCATCAGTAACTACAGCTTGTCCATTTGTACCATCTGCTGTTGGTAAATTCAATGTAAATGAGGTTGCAACAGTAGTTGAAGACCTTAAACCTATATATTGACCACCTGCTGCATCTTGTAATCTTAATTCAGATCGAGTTAATAAATTTACTGTGCTTGAAAATACTGCATTGGTAACTGTGGCATTTGTTGCTACAATATTTGTAACAGTTACTGTTGTACCTGTTGCAGTTGTATAAGCTAAAGCTGTAATATTTGCTGTTGCAATATTTGCTGTTGTAACTGTGGCATTTGTAGCAACTAAATTTGTAACAGTTACTGTTGTACCTGTTGCAGTTGTATAAGCTAAAGAAGTTACAGTTAAATTTAAACCTGTTGCTGTTTGAAAAGCAAGAGTTGTATTATCAAAAGTTAAATTAGTTGAACCTGCAAAAGAACCTGCAGAATTATATTGAACAGCATTAGTTGTTCCACCAGGTGAATTAACTTGATCCGTTGGTAAAGCTGTTAATACAGAAGTTGCACTTGCATTTACTACAACAATATTTTTAGATCCTGTTGCAATAGATACAGTTGTAGAACCTCCAGAAGAAATTGTAACTGTAGCTCCTGAATTATTTATTATATAATAATCTTTTTCTATATTTGGAACAGTAACTGTAACTGTTGTTGCTGATAATGAACCAGATAAAATAATAGTTTTATTTCTACCTGCTTCGTCTGTAAATGTTGTAGAAGATGAATTTGTTGTAAAAGCTAAAGTTGTAGAACCTGTTAAAGTTACAGTGGCAACACCTGATATAGCATTATCAATTTCTTGTAAATTAACGTTAGTGATTGCACCCCATGTACCGGAGTTTTCACCTGTTGCCTGAAGATTTAATCCTAAATTACTAAACGTACTTGCCATATTAGATTCTATTTATCACTATTTTAAAGTCTTGTCATTATGGAATATTACTCCATGTTTGATTACTAGTAGGTGTTATTGCAGACCAACTTTGACCTGTTGTAGGATTAACAGTACTCCAAGTTTGGCCCGTAGTAACAGTAACTGTACTCCAAGTTTGACCTGTCGTAGGTGTTATCGCAGACCACGTTTGGCCTGTTGTAGGATCAATTATAACCCAGCCATACACAATAAGGCTTCCTGTTCCTATTGTCAATAAACTTCCAGTAGGTTGTATAATCTGTTGTGTAGAAATGCTTACATTTCCAACACCTAGATTTACCTGATTTCCTGTAACTATATAAGTTGATACAATGGTAGGTGTTCCAACATTTATAACAACTGAAGATCCTGTTGCTGTAACTCCTACTCCTAAAGATAATGTAGGATTACCTGTTGATATAGTAACTTGATTACCATCTATATCTACATAACTTTTTGCAACTACTACTGCTGTTCCCGCGCTCGCGACTACGCTTGAGCCTGTGCAGTCTACAATTGTAGGAAGAGCAACAATAACAGTTCCTGTTGCTATTTGAACAGAGGAACCTGTTGCAGATATTATTTGATCAATTTTAAAACCAACAGTTCCAACACCTGTAGTTAATTCATTTCCAACAACAGCATCTGTTACATTTCCACTTGCGATGATACTTGGATTTTGAATTAAAAAGTCTAATACATTTGTAGTAGCATCTACATTTGCTTTTGCAGTTATGACTGCATCGTTAATAGTTAATGTTAATTGTTCACCTGTTACATTAACAACTGCTTTACCAGAAAATCCTAATGTGCCTGTAGCAATTCCTAATTCAACTGATGATAATATTACATTAGCAGAAGCATTGACTACAACTGTTCCGACATTAGCTGTTAATAATAAATTAGGATCAGGTGTTATGTCACCCCAAGGACCAGAACCAAAAGTTAATGAACCCCAACTTCCATCATTGGTTCCACCAACTAAAACAATTATATCCTGACCGAGTCCACCCCAGTTATATGCATCCCAAGTTGATTGACCCCAGTATGTATTTGTAGCCATAAATTTTTATGGCGATTCTACTACGAGATTCTTAAAACTGCACTCGTAGAATTTGGTGCTGGGAACTGAATAGTAAAGTCGCCGTTTGTTGAAGTTTTTGTACCACCAAAATCTAATACTACAACTGCTTTACTAGATTGAGTCGTATTGTAGATAAGTGCGCATGATGCAGAAATAGTAGCTGATGAAAATGTTGCATCATTAAAATCTATAAAAGAAATATTTTGTGCAACTGTAACTAAAGCATTAGTTAAAGTTGTACCTGAAGCAGAATAACCTGTTCCAGATGTTTCATTTGTTACAATATAATTTGTTGTTCCTGTAGAAAATCCTGTAACAGTTGTATAAAGTGCTAATTTAAAAGTATTACCTGCTGATACTGAAAAATTGTGTGTTGCTGTAAAAAGCTCTTGTTTAAATGAATCGGGTACTATATTTGCCATGTTAATTCCTTATCGTTGTTGTCCTTCAGGAAGAGCTCTTACTTCACCATCTTTATATTCGTCTCTTCTTCTACGACCTGTTTGTTCAATACCAAAAGATTGTTTAGCTTGTTGATATGAACCTTCGTATACTTGTATCATATCTGCAGGACCTTTCAAGTATTTATATGTTTCTACTAAAGAACCATATAAAAGTAAATCCTGAGCGTAAGTAGATATATAAGTAGTTGAAGTGCTTGATGTTCCTGTAGTAATAGAGGTTGGTTGTGAATAATAAGCTATATTTATTGTATAAGCAGTATTGGGAACTGGAACTACAAACCAAGTTGTAGCATTAAAATTAGCCCAATATTTAGGTTCTGCTCTTAAAGAAGTAGAACTTGGGTTCTCAATATATTCTGCTAGATAAGCACTATCTTTTTCTAATAGGTTAGCAACATTTCCAGTTGAATCTACTAATTGAACATATCTAATATTTCTAAGACCAGAGGGTACAGAAATTGTAGAAGTTCCGGCAACAGTTACAGCTGAAGCATATACTTTATAAGCATCAATATTTATTTCTCTATAAATTCTATTTTCAGTATTTTGTACAATAACAGAAATAGTAGAATCAGATAATCCATTACTATCTAATTCTGCATAATTTCTAATTTGTGTTATAAGATCTGAATAAGTAAATGCCATATTATATTGTCTGTGCTGTTACAGACCCTCCGCCAATTATTGATGTTATTGTAGCAGTTCCTGATGATGCATTAAAGGTATAATTATTTATATTTGTAACTGTGATAACGTATCCAGTACTAGTATTTAATACAGCGCTTGTAAATCCTGAAGATGAGTTAAAATTATTTAAAGTATTTACATTTGAAAATACAACAGTATTTCCAGTTGCTCTTCCATGACTAGGATCATTTACTCTTATAGTAGAACTACCTGTAGTTATAACAAATGGGTTTTCTGGTAAAGCAACAGCAGTAGGTCCAATAGAAATACCACCTCCACCAAAAAAACCTGTAGCAGATGCAGTATTAGATAAATTAATACTATAGTTATCTGTATCAATTGAGGTAACAGAGTAACCTGTTGTAGTAGTAAGAGTTGCAATACTAAACCCATTACTTGCTAATGGGTTTTTAATAATAATTGAGCTTCCAATTTTTGTTCCATGACCTGGATCATTTATTGAAAGTGTCGAACTTCCTGAAGTTGAATAAAAAGGATTATAAGCTAGTTTAACTACAACAGCTGGTTCAGTTCTATCCGGTCTTGCATCTAATAATCCTTGTGGATCATTACCTGGTACTTTAGGTTCTAATTGAGGATGTTTAGGTTCGTATTCTGAAGTGTGAACAAAAGATCCATTCCATTCTGTAACCATTTCAACATAAGGAAATCTTTGACCTGATCTATCTGATATAGCATAAGCTTTTTTTCCAGTTGCAAAAGTTGTCATTATAATCCATCTCCAAAATATGATTTAGGTGAGATAAATAAAGATGTTCTTTGTCCATCTTCTGTTAAAGCTCTTTGTAATTCATCTTCATAAAACATTCTTAATTGTTCTGTTCTCTGTGGAGCATGTTTAATACTTAAATAATAAGCCATACCTGAAGTTAAACAAGGTAAAAATCTAAATACAACATCTGGAGTATTTGTATAAACACCTGCATCTTCTATTCTTGCTAAATAATAAAATTTTAATTGATAACTAGATCCAGAAAAACTTGATCCAGGAGTTTGATATAAAAATACACTTGGAGAAGTTGTTCTTTGTACATAATATTGTGAAGGTGTTCCTTGAGATAATTTATTAGGTAAAGCTGCATAAGCAGATCTATCTATTTTAGTAAGAGATGTATCAACAGGTGTAGTTGCTGTTGTATTATTTCTAATATAAGCTTCTAATACATCATTAACATCATTTGGAAAATTAGTAGCATCATTTGTATAATTATATTCAGCTTGACCTAATACTAAAGGAATAGTTGCAAGTTTTACTTTCCATAAATGGACACCTCTGTTGTCCCACTCTGATAATAAAATATTTAATGATCTTCTTGCTGATCTTAAATGATATCCACTTCTACTTCCATCAATACCTATACGTTCATAAGCTTCTTGAAAAAGCTCATCTATATCCAGATTGAATGAAGTAGTTCCGGATGTTGTCATGATTTTTTACTTATCTATAAATACAGTAATTGTCATGTTTGTTATTGATGTAGCACCAATACCGTCTTCATATAAAATACCATCTTCCGGCAAATAAACATCTTGTGTTCCATTAGCTGGACAAATTATAGGTACGTAATAATTATTAGTTGTAGTTGCAGAAGTAGTTGCTCCTGCTACTAAAGTATTAATAGAACCGACACCTGTTGAACCAAGTGTTGTTGGTTGTGCTCTAAATCCTCTTAATCTTGTTCTACCAGCAAAAAAAACACCATTAGCTGTTAGTGTGACTGGTTTAACATCATTTTTATATGACATAATATTCTCCTTGTATTTTATAAGAGCCCTTGCGAGCTCTCATAAAAAAATTAATTATTCGCTTGGTTGACCGTTATCAACTACAGCATATGTAAATATTCCTGTAACTGTTCCTGTTCCTGCAGAAGAACCAACACTAGCATAAACTGTAACGTTAGCTGTAACACCAACTCCTGTTACTCCAGCTCCTGATAATACTTTAACGCCAGCAGTTCCTACAACTATTTCGTCACCGAAAGCAGTTGTATTTGCAGAAGTACCGATATCAACTGTTGAAGTTGATCCTGTAGCAGCTGTAATTACTGCTAAAGAAATTGGTACAGCGCCTTGTGGTATAACGAATACCGTTCCCGCAGATGCACTAGTTCCAACTCTTAAAGCTGTTGCTGTTGCTGTTGATGATAAGAAACTTATAACTTCTCCAACGATAACCGGTGCAGGTGTAACACCTGAACTCTTATCTTGGCCTCCGTAAGTTCTTACAACTCCTTGAAAAGTACTTTTTGCCATATTATTATCCTCCTAAATAATCCAATGCAGTCATTAGGCTTGTCGACTATACGCGTCCGCACCAGATGTTAATGTATAGTAATTGAAATATAGCTTAATTTATTAGATAGAGCAAGAAATCCTTGCATCTAAAAAGATGTTTTTTTACTATGTATTGTAACTAGTTTTTTAACTAGCTACTGAAAAATCAGGAGCAGATGTTTCCACTTTAATTTGTCTGTAAGCTTGTTCAGCTTCAGCCAATTTAATTTGGTTAATAACATGACGAATTTCTTCGTCTATTCTAACCATATCAAGAGTGTATTTACCCTCTTGAATGTGTTTCTGTTCCCAATTGAGTTCCAACAACCTTTTCTTCTTGTAAAGGTCTTGTACTAGATCCATCTAGAATCTCCTCATAGGTTATCCAGCATTTGAACTTACTGTAAGCTCTATCGCTGTCTTTTAATAATACCCCATTTTGTCCTATTTTGTCAAGGATAGAATTTTCTATACTTTCTTTAGTATCCTCTGTTCTAATATTAAAATCAGCAGTATACCCATAAGCTCTTATTTTAACATTAAATAGTTTTATCATTTTTATCTTTCTATCAGATTTAAAGGGCCCCATAAAGAGGCCCTAAAAATAAATAATGCTTATATATTAAGCACCTGCTGTACCGTAGATACCTCTAGGGTCAGACCAGCCGAAGCTGTATCTTTCTCTAGCTTTGTATCTAACGTTACCTGTTTCGAAATCACCTTCCATCGATGTTTTGATGGGAGCTCTTTCAAAATATTTCATGCCATTTGGAGCATCTGTCTTGATAAAGAATGCATCAGAGTCAGTTAAAAAATGGTTTACAGTATAACCCTGAGGAACCATTCCCATGTCTTTGATTGCATTGATATCATTATCTGATGTTCCAACTCTTCCAGCAGATTTCATTAATCTGTCAGCTGTGAATTGTAATGCAGAAGGAATAATTAATTTTAATCCTTGAGCAGCAATTTTTAAACCTCTTTCATCAGTGAAAGCAGCGATATCAATCAATGCTTGTTCTAATGAAGTTTCGTTTAAGTCAGCAGCTGTAGCTAATGTATTGCTAAAAGTACCAGCCAATGTTGGATGAGACGTTGAACATAACGCCACTCCATCACCACCTAGATAATTTGTATTAAACGCGTTGTTTAATACGTTGGCAGCATATACTTGTTTAGTATTCGCCATAGATCTTGCTAAAGCTTTTGTATATCTAGATGCAAGTCTATCATACAAGTTGTCTTCAATCGCTTCTTCAGTGATTGCAAACGCTAAAGCAATAGTATTATGCGTATACCTTGCAGTGAAAGTTTCTTGAGCTTGGTCATAAGACACTCCAGAACCTTCCGCTTTTACCGCAGCATTACCAAAACCTGATAACATTACTTCTTCTTCGAATGCTCGATCAGAAGTTTCTTTATCAAATATTTGTTCATGCTCGTTTTCATATCTTTTATATTCCAGTCCAAACAGAGCGTTTAAACCTGGTTCTAGTTCTTTAACTAGTTGTGATCTTGAGATAGCCATAGTTTATATTCTCCTTATAGAATTAATGAAGATGCTTTGATTTTTACAACAAAGTCTTCATTAGTATTACCTTCTTCGTTTCCGATGAAAGGTGATACTGAAATAGGACGCAGTTGACCTGTCGTTGAAGATCCCATGTTTAAGTATACACCTGATATTCCTGTTACAGAACTACCAGCTGCATGCAATATACCATAAGATGTTGCAAGAGCAGAATTACCTGCTGCTGTCCCTGTTGATTTTACCAAGTACAGTTGATTTGGATCATCAATTACATACGCGTTGATGTTACCTTGAGTGACATCAGTTTGTACGTAAAAGTTTTTCCAAGTTGGTTTACCTGTAGTTGGACTAACATCTATCAAACAACCATTAAATACACCTAGTATTGTAGTAGTTGCAGAAGATGTAACTGGTACGACAGTACCCGAAGTACCAAGACCTACAAGGTCACCTTGATATACAGATGTTGATGCGTTATCAAATATTCTGTACGGTGATTGTCCGCCTGGTGCTGGGTTACCATCAACCTTGCCTAGTGGTCTTAGACCAAAGGCTGTCGTTGTGTTAGCCATGTTATTTTCTCCTTATTAGTTTTTTTAAAACTTTGTTGGTTAGGAATTACTAAATAATTAGTTTTTCTTTGAGCCACCAAAAGTTACACGAGTCTGCCTCTCATTACTGATTGGCATACTTGGATGCTGTTCCTTCATAGGATCGTTTGCAACTGCTTCTTCTCGTTCTTGAGTTCTTTTTGTAAAATACTCTTCACGAGATTTTGCGATCTCCTCAGGTACCCTAGCCAGCAATAGGCCGCCAACTCCGATCACTCCTGCGTGTTTGCCGTCTTTGACTTGTGGATAATCTGATTCGGGATATTCATCAGCTCTCACTAATTCGTATCCTGATCTCAATCTGCCTGCGACATTTTTAGTGTCATCAAAGCCTAATGATTCAGCTCTTATCCATCTGTGTCTAAAGCCTTGCGGCGCAGGTGGTGCATCTAAAGATGATGGTGGAGTCCAAACTTGTGGTCTATTTGTTTTAGACCTAGTTTCACTCGCACGGGAAGTCTTAATTGTTTTGTTTTCGTTTACCATATGCCTATACCTCCTTCGTGATATTTAGTTGTTTCGCATACTCTTCTAATGGCACACCTAATTTTTTAGCAATAGCTACCTGAGAGGGTGTGAGTCTCACAGTTTTGCGACCTGGTTTTGTACTTCGCTTCGATGAAGCTACTGTCTGTACCGGTTTAGTCGATTCCGTAGCATTACTTGTACCAAATTTATGCGGAAACTCAAGTCTTATTCTCTTGTCAATTTCTGCATAATATTCATCAGATTTAGGGTCATAACCTTCATCATCTACAATTTGTCTATGGATATCAAAAGCCGTATAAGTCATAGCTTTATCAGTACCAAACCATCTATTTTTAGTAGCCCAAGATTCTGCTTTACCATCTGTTGGTATATTATCTGGTACAGGAGATTGTTGATTTTTAACATTTTGAAATGTTTCAACAGATCTTTCTTGTTTAGGCATTGATTCAGCTTGTGATTTTAATTCTTGTAATCTAGCTTCTTCATAACCTAATTTAGCTATTTCTTTAGAGATCTCAACTTCTGCTCCAACATCACCGGCCTCTCTTGCAAGTCCTAGTTTTGATTTAGCTGCTTCTATAGCTGCAACAATTTTAAGTTCTCTATCTTTAACTGAAGTAGTTTCAAGTGCACTAAACTTTTTAGACATATTGTCTTTTTCAGATTTAACAATCTGAGCATAGCGAACAGCTTCTTCTTTTTGTCTTTCAGCTTCGCGCCATTTTTTAGTTAGTTTAGCAATTCTTCTTTGCACTCCTTCACTGTATTCTTCAATTTCTTTTTTCTGTTCTTCTTTCGGTTCTTCTTTTTTAGATTCTATATAAATTGATTCTTCTTTCGCTTCTTCTTTAATAGCTTCTTCTTTAGCTGGAATTTCTTTCTCTGCCCTATTTATTTCTGTATCATTATCTTTAACATCCAATTCAATATCAGCTCCTTCAATTTCGCCGACATTTATCATGGGTTCTTGTTTTTTATCTTCTGGCATAGTGCCTCCTATGTTTAAATGTGATGAAGAACATCTTCAGGATTTTTAATAATCCCAAGTACTTCGTCATCGTTTAGTAGCCTTACTTCGCCACCTTCTATTGGTAATCTTGAACCCGCGTAGCGAGCAAAGATAACCCAATCCCCTTTTTTACACCATGGACCTGTTGGATATCTTTCTTTATCATGATATGCTAATGGCCCAATTTTAAGAACATAACCACAATTTGTAGCTATTCTTAGTTTATCTAGTGATTCTTGTGCAATAATAATTCCACCTTTGGTTTTATCTTTTGGTGTGAATGGTAATACTAATAGTCTCCATCCAGATGGTTCTGGTAAACTATCAACTAAAGATTCAGTAATATTTTCTGCTCTAATAGTTTTGTCGTCTACTTTTTTATCTTCTTCTTTATATTTTTCTTCTAAACCTAGAACGGTTTTAGGTATTTCAGTCGAGTTTAATAACGTTTCCGGCATCTTGTTTTAGCTCCTTGTTGTTTAGCAGGTTAGAGATTTCCTGTAATAAAAATTCGTATGTACGAATTTGACCTAAGATATACTTGTAATCTTCCATATTGTCAACGCCACCTGACGTCACAATACCCGTTAAATTACTTAATTGATCTTTCATAAAACGTTGTAATTTATATGCTATATTTATATCTTCCATTATCTTTCCTTTCGTTTATTGTTTATATTAACAATTCCACTTTCTTAGGGATTTATTAATTCTTGAATTAGGATCTCTAGCAGTTTTTGCAGAGGTTAATTTATTCTTCATTCCTGTCATTCTTTTACAGAATGATTTTCTTCTATTAGCAGATTTAGAACCTGGTTTTAATTTAGATGGTTTAGTAGTTACTGCCATCGATAGTTTAGAACCTGGATTTGCAGCTCTATAAGATGCAATTCCTTTTCTATTTAAACCACCTGATGGATTCTTACCTTCTTTTCTTTGCCAAGCGGCTGTTGAGCCACCTTCAGCTTTCATAATTCTAGCTTTACCACAACCTCTTGTATGAATGCCAAGTCCTGACATTATTTTTTCTTTTTAGGAAAGCCAGCTTTCATATTAGCATATGCTTTAGGTGATATAGTAGAGTTAGATTTAGAACGGCTTGTTCCTGCTTTTTTTCTTGCATTTATATTTGCCCATAATCCTGGTTTACCACCATTTGCCATTTTAGATTTACCTGCTTCAGAAAGTGCAATTGCTATAGCTTGTTTTCTAGATTTTACAACAGGTCCTTTTTTACCAGAATGTAGTTTTCCAGTTTTAAATTCATGCATTACTTTTTCAACTTTTCCACCTTTTGCCATTTTTTCAGAAGTTTCCATTGTAGCATATTGTTTTGGAGACATTTTTCCAGATGCTATTTTTTTAGCTATCTTTGCAGCTCCTTTTTCTTCTTCTTTATGTCCTTCAGATTTTTCGCCTTTGACAAATTGTTTAGGTGAAATTTTTTTAGAAGCAACTGCTTTAGCTTCTTTTAATTCTTCACCATAAGTTTCTCCTCCTTTAAATAAAGAACCACCTTTAGCCATTCCAACTCTAGCTAATCCAAATCCTCTTTTAGCAATACCTAGTCCAGCCATTATTTTTTCCTCATGTTAGAGTTTTTCATCATTTTTCCATTTGGCATTTTATGCATGCTTTTTTTAATCATGCCACCTTTTTTCTTAATAGCACCTCTACCTTTTAGAATGTCTTTAAACGTTACTTTTCCATCTCCTGTTAAATCTGGAAAACTACCATCTTTAAGAGCAACTCCAGTTCCTCTTGTAGCTATTCCTCCACCACGTAGTGTAACACCTTTTCCTCTTAGAGCTATTCCACCGCCTTTAAATTCTGGTCTTGGTCTTATTTTAAAATCGTTTCTCATTTTTATTCCTTTGTTATTGTTTTGTTTGCCATCGTTCGCGCGATAGATTCACCGGATCGTCCTACTACATATCCCCCCAAGCCAATTTGCAATAAAGTCCAAACGTCGCCTGGAAGTTCAAATGTAATAACCGTTCCTATCATTAATTTTATAACAGGTCCAAGAATATAATTCCAGACTAATATAAAAATTAATACATACATTAAAAGAGGTCTCCAACTTGCTGTAAACCAGCCTGCTTTGGCTTCAGCTTCAACTATAGATGCTGCCGCTTTTAATTCTTCGGTACTAGATTGTAATAATTGTTGATTAAGTTGTGCTTTTAATTTTTCTTGAAGATCTTTGTCAGGAACTGCTTTTTCAATAGTGCTAAATAGAATTTTAGCTAATGGAGCAATTGCACCTAGCATAGGAAACATGATTTAATACCACTTAGCTTTACGTCTTTTTTCTGGAAGTACTTTTTCTTGACCTTGAACATAAACTTCTTGAGTTTCTTGTGCGTTAGTCATTTCAACATCAACGGGTTCATTATAACCAAATTTATTTGTAAATTGTGAATGATCTACAAATTGACCTTTATGTTTACCTATAAAATCTTTTTTAACTACTGATGATGTACCTTTATTTTTTTTCATAACCATATTTATACCTTATTTTTATATCTTTCACTATCATTTTTTAGCTTTGCAGCCAATATAGTTTTTTCTATTGAAGTATTAGCTCTCATTTTAGCTAAATCCTCATTTTGTTGAAGTTTTTCGTCTTGAGTAGATTGATTCATCATTGCTTTCATCTTGTCAATGTTAATTCTATCTTTACTTTCTTGTTCTTTTCTAACATTTTCTTGAGCTTTTAGATCTAATTCTCTAGATCTTAATGCAGCAATAGGATCATTATCAAATTGTGATGATATTTTTTGTTCTTCTTTTAAAAATTCTTCCATAGCATCGGAAATTAACTGTGCTTTTCTTGCTTCTATCTTTTCTTGAAGCATTTTAGCTTGCATTTGTACTTGTTGCATTGCTTGTTGACCTTGTGGACCTTGTTGTTGACCCATTTGTTGTATCTGTTGACTCATCATTTGTAATTGTTGCATCTCTTGTCTAAATTCTACTTCAGAATGTTCTTGCGCCATAATTGAAATGTGTTCAAAAATATTTTTTTCTAGTGAAGCCATAACTGGCGGAGCATTTTTTGCCATATTCGTCGCCATAAAACTTAAATGTGAAGTAATATGAGATCTATGATCTTGTCCCGGAAATGCTTGGAACGGTTTCCCTGCAAGAGCATCTATATGTTCTAATGCAGGGTCCTTTGGTTGTGGGGGTTGAGGTCTAACTAAAATTTTATCAATATCTTTTACTCCTAATGCTTCGTACATGTTTCTGTAAACTTCATAAGTATTATGAATTCCAGGATTAGATGCAGCGAGTTGCATTTCAGTTTGTGCTAAAGATATTCTTTGTGTTTGTGAAAATATATTTGGATCTGCAACTGGAATAATATCTACTTTATCATCAAAGTCTGCTTGTTTAATTTCTCTTGCTCCACCTACTACATCATAGGGATATACGGGTGGTAAATTTGTTTTAAATTGTTTAGCTAGTAAACCAAATTCTTGTTTTAAAGCAGCATAGATTCGTTTATGAATTGCCGACATTGTTCTGCTTCCTCTTTCAAGCAAAGCAACGGTTGTTCCAACTGCAGCTTGTTGATTTCCATCACCTACTTGCATATCCGCAATAGAAGCAAACCTTTGGCCTGCTTGAACCACAACACCCATAAGAGCTAATAAAGTTTGTGAAGGCTCTTTAAATGGTAAAGGCATAAATGCATCTCTTAAGTTTCCTCCAGGTGCATCTACATCTCTAAATTCGCCTGGTTGAATAGGTTGTGCATCATCTCTAACTCTAATACCTCTTTGTTTAAATCCGGATGGTAAATTAGATAGTGTTCCTGCATCTAATAACTGTCTAAGTGCAGCGGTTGCTGTACGTGACAATCCACCAATCATATGAATTAAACCAAATCCATAAAAACCAAGTCCTGGTAAAAATTTAAAGTGTACAAAATATTGTATTTTTGTTTTTTTAGGATCATTCTGTTCCCAGTTTCTACGAACAGATAGAATCTTTCTAGATCCTTCTTCAACCGTTACAATGTAAGGAAGTTTAATTCCTGTGGGCTCACCATCTTGACCTTTATCTTCAAGACCTTCAATATCTAAATCAACATGACATTCTAATAAGGTATATAGATCTACTTCTTGAGTTTTAGTAATGCCTTCTAATTTTCTTTTTTTCTCTTTTACATCTGATGAAGCATCGGTATCATCACTTGCTTGTAATTCGATATCTTTATAAAATCCTGATACTTGTTGCTTACGTAAAGAATTTTCTGATACTTTTAAAACATGAATAATTGCTTCTGCATCATCTAATGAAGTTGCATTGTAAGGGACTACTAAATCTTCTGATTGAATAAATTGAGATACCGGTCTTCCTAATAATGAATCATAATAAACTTTTTTAAATGTAGATCCTGATAAAGGTAAATAAAATAACATCTGATCAAATTCTGGTTCATACTCTTTCATGATATCCATGATTTGATAATTCATGTATTCTTTAACTCTGTCTGCTTGTTGCTGTCTATCAGGTGTAACAAGACCTACGATTTGAGTTCTAACTGGTCCTTCTGCTGGTAATAATTCTTTATAAGCTAAAGATTGAAATTGAGTTACGGCTTCTGCAAGTACTGGATGCGTCGCTCCCGAGGCTCCTCTAAATGGCTGAGTTCTACGTTCGTATTTAAATCCTAATAATTCTAATCCTTCAGTGTATGTTTTTTCCCAATCTGCTCTAGATGATTTATAGTCTGCATAATTTTCAACTAGCTCTGCGCCAAGAGGATTTAAAACATCATCAGGAATAACTTCTGCTAAATTTGCAAAGTGATCTCCGCCCGTATCTAGCTGCGCGCTGCGAGGGTCAAAGTTAATATCAACACTACCATCTGGGTTTTCTATTGTTTCAGTATTTCCCTGCGCTACAATAGGTTCTGCAGCAGCAACGTCCATCGCCACTTCATCTGGGCGTGTACTATTACCTATGTTTGGAAGTGACTTGTCTATATCTGCCATTATTGTTTTTCTCCGAGTTTATTACTGTAACCTTTTTATCAGGGATATTCAAGCCTTGTGAGCAAGGTCCCTTTAAAGGTGGTATGGTTGTTGTTAGTCTTTTAGTCATTATTGTTCCCACCAATCACCCACATCAACTTCACCATACCTATTTACTATATCTTCATAGGGATTATCTTCTACATATTTTCTAGCTGCTGTTCTTTCCTCTACTTTTTTAGGATGTATTCTTTTTCCTGTTGCAATTTTTTCAACCCTTTCAATATCACTTATGGCATCTTGATGTGAAATATAACCATAATCAATTTCATAATCAGCGTCATGATGAGATCTTGCGGTAGATATAGGTCTATTTTCTAATACATTAAAATCTCCAGGGTCGTTTATTGCTTTACCTGTTGCTAAATCAATATCAGATTTAGGAGGAGTGTAATGTAGTTCAAATGGAGAATCAAATGCACCACCAGAAACATTTGCTTCGACTTGAATGGAACCATCTGGATGTTTATGCATAGTAATTATTTCTGGATCTTTTTTTCCAGGTACTTTTATTTCTAATTTTTTAGTTACAATCATATCTTCAAGATTTTTAACTGGAATAGAAATATCTTTTCCTTCCTTCTCGATTCTCGCCACTAGCGACGGGAACCATTCAGGCATGCCTGCAGCTTTTGGTATACGTTTTATAACTTTAAGTGCTTTACCTTCCTCTAAGAATTTTTCGCCTTTCATTAAACTTTTAACTAAAGGGGTTGCAGCAAGAGCACCTAATAAACCTAGTGCTCCTCTTCTTGTAAATTTAGGTCCACTTCCGTCTGCATAACCTACTCTACCACCTTTTGCTAAATCTTGTGGTTGAGTTAAATCTTCTACATTAAAATTAAGTACACCTTTTTGTGTTATTGCAGGTTCTTTGTTTACATAATTATATTCGTCTTTAAATTCTGGAAATTGTTTAAATAATTTTTCTCTATATTTTTTCTTAAATAATTCTTCATTTAAATATTGATCTGTATCAAATAATTCTGTTTCAGATATACTTGGAGCAGGCATTATTTTTTTTAATTCTTTTTCATATTCTAATTGTGCAAGATTATCTATGTATTCTTTTGTATTTATCCTATTAGAATACCAATCTGCTAATTCATCTGCAAATTTAAATTTTTCTTCACCTAAATTTTCTAAAAATTGTTCTAAACGAACTTTTTTTGTTCCTGGATCTTCTTTAAATGTTTTGTATAAAGCTTCTGGAGTTCTAGCTACATAAGTTAAAAAATTAGCAACATCTTGGGTTGCTCCTTTTCCAGCACCTAAAAGAGCTGCGTCTAGTCTCCCTAATCCTTTTTCTCTCATTTCAGGTGCATTTAAAACAGCACCTAATGCAGCATTAAAAGGAGCTCCTGTAACTCTTGCTGCGCTTGTAAATAAAGTTCCTAATGCTCTAGCAGCAGGTGTCTTTATCATTTGTTCTAGCCCTGGAACCGCTCCTGAGTATATCTCTATAGATCTTGCAGAACTAGGATCTTTAAATATTTGTTTTAATTGTGGCACAAGTTCTGGAGTTGTTCTTCTTGCATATTTAAGAATGCTTTCTTGTCTTTCAGGATCAGATAATATTTTTTCAAAATCTTTAGGTTTAAAACCTCTATCTATTTCTGCATTAACAGCTTTAGGAACTATTTTAGATAAATAATCTGTTTGTTTTTCTAAAGACATTTTTTCTAAATCTTTTAAATCAATACCTTTAGGATCTAATGAAAGTTTCTTTTTTATTCCATGGAAAGAAGTTTCTAAAGTATCTGGGTCCACTATAACTCCCACTAATCTTCCGCTTGTTTTTTCAACTTCATTAATAATTTTTGAATTAACTTCATTTAATTTATTGCTTATATCATCTGTTAACCCTGATTTTTTTGCAGTATTAAAAAGATTGTATTGTTTATTATATAAATTTTTTAATGCAGATTCTGAAGGTCTTACTATTATTTGATTTATAAGTCTTGAGTCCATTCCAACAGTATCTGTATTAAATTGAATACCTAATCTATTCATATGACGTTTTGATACTCTGTGAGCTAAATCAATTTTTTTTGACAAATCAGCTTCCTTTAAAATAGGTGTTTTTGTTTTGCTAATTTTTTCCTCTATTTTTCTTGAAGTAACATCTCCATATCTTTCTTCTCTAGCTTCGGGTGAATTATATTCTTTAGTTGTTATACCCTTTGGATATTCTAATTCAAATTTATCACGTAAAAATCTAATAGCTTTATTTGCTTGTTGTTCTTTTATTGGATAATTTTTTGTAAAGTATTCAGTACTAAATTCAGAAGAAGATTTTGGAACTTTATGTTTTTCTTTAACATCTTTGATAAAATCTTTTTCCATTTGTTTATTTGGAAAAACAACATCATCAATATCTCCAAAAGAACTACCTCTTTTAGATCTAACTATTATTCTATCTTTATCATAAGCACTTATGTTTGTTGGAACTGTGTTTTCATTTATTGTTCCTGCGTTTATTCTATTTTTTTTCCATCTATTGATTGGATCTTTTTGCCAAGTATCTATATCTGATTCTTTAATTCCATAAAGATTTTTAACAAGCTCTCTTCCTTTTTTATCTAAAGGTTGGAAATATTTTTCAGAATACAATTTACTACGCCACTCAGTATTTCCTTTTCTTATACCTGATTTAATGTGCCATTTATCACTTGGGGATAAATCGGATTTATTAAAATTTAATCCAGTGTTTTTTTCCCAAACATTAATATTTTTTTTATTTTCTTCACTTAAATATCCTTTAGTATTTTCTTTTGCAAATTGTTTTGCTTCTTTTTCATTATTAAAAAATTTATATTTATTATTTTGTCTAACAATCCATTTACCTGCGTTTTTACCTTGGGTAACAAAACCTGCTTCTTTATAATTTTGTCTATTAACATAACCTCCTGTTGCAAATTCATTTATAGGTTGAGTATCATTATCTGATAGTTTAGCATCAGGGTTTAATGTAAAAGTTTTAAGAGTAGCGTTTGAATTAAGCAAGTAACTCATTGCTTGTTTATATTTACCAATATCCATATTAGAATCCTAGTAAATGATTTAAGCCACCATCTTTATTTGGTTTTCTTCCAGTGACATCAAAATCAAGTAATGTTTCTTTTTGACTTACGTCATCTGCTAATTTTTTTAATTGATTATGAAGTTCAGGATGGTCTTTTCTTAAAAGCTCTTCCATCTTTGCTATGTTTTCAGGATTAGCTACATCAACCATTCCTTGATCATTTTTTATAAACATTGATTTATCATAACTATTTAAAACTTCATTCATTTTATTTTGTAAAACTTCAGGTGGTACTCTTTCAGGTGATACTTTAGGTAATTTATTAACGGATGTTATATAATCATATGCTTCCAAATATAAATCACTTTGTTTATCTCCAGATATATCATCAAAAACTTTTCCGTATTTTTGTTCTGCCATAACATTTGCTAATTCACTAGCTGCTGTTTTAGGGTTATCATAATTGGGAAATATTTCATCAGCTGCCTTTGCTGCTGTTCTGTATCTATTTTGTACTTCTTCAAACGTAGTAGCAGGTTTTACTGGTTCTATATTAACTTTACCAGTTTTAATAAAATCTAATGTTTGTTGTTTTCTAGGTCCATATAAACCTGTTCTTAATTTTTCAAATGTATCAAAATCTAATCCTTGTTCCTCTGCTTTAAGTATTAATCTATTTTCTGTATCTAAACTATTTCTTCTATAATCAAGAGCTTTTTTTTGT
>Ga0214923_10003217_pt1 | contig 20676 bp, 18 predicted proteins | sample LL1510_MetaG_FD_177993 | JGI IMG/M metagenome (GOLD analysis project Ga0214923, IMG submission 177993) | Freshwater microbial communities from Lake Lanier, Atlanta, Georgia, United States - LL-1510 | ecosystem: Environmental > Aquatic > Freshwater > Lake | place: USA: Georgia | collected...
AGATTTAGTCGCGTTATCTGCAAATCAAGGCAAAGTCCTCTGGGTAAAAAAGCTTAAATCAAGAGAGAGATTTTACGATGTGGATATGAGCCCCTATGTGGACGAAAAAGTTGTCATCGTTGGAACGTTCGATGGAAAAGTTTACAGCTTAGATAGAACCACTGGCTCTGTGAATTGGGTGTTCCCCGTGGGCAGTTATGGAGGGTTTTTAGTCGAAGAGGATCGCGTGTTTTTTTCTGGCTTGGATAATCATTTTTACTGTCTAAATAAAACTCAAGGGAATTTAGTATGGAAAACCCCGTTTGAAGCTGGCGTAGGATTAACACCCACTAGGGTGGGGAACTACTTAGCCTTTACTACATCATCTGACCCCTTTTATATTTTAAAACCCAGTGATGGAAAAGTTTTACTGACACACGATTTAGGGGCAGGAACTCTTAGTTCGGTGTTGTCTTCGTCCGATGGCTGGTTTTACATTTTGAGTAATTTTGGAAATCTTTTTGCATTTCAATTGTCTGAGACAACCCGAACTCTCAGAGAGTCTAAAATTGTGAGCACTCCATCGGCTATTTTACGTGAATTCAACAAATCAAACTCAAATAGAGAACGCTCTTAACGAGGCTTGTAGTACGTTTGTGTTCTCAGGCTATCAATTAGCGGCAGAGTGTGCTCAAAAAAGTCAATTATGGGTGGGCGGCAAAACGAGTTACTGGGCACCCGAGAAAAAAGTAACAGGTTCCACTTACTTTGATTTGGGGTCTCTCACTAAAGTCGTTGCGACGACTAGTATCATCGCGAGGCTCGTAGATCAGGGGAAACTGTTGCTCTCCTTGACTCTTGGAGATTGTTTCCGTCAGTTCAAAGGAACTGGTTACGAGAAAATGGCTTTGAAAAGTTTACTGACCCATAGTGCGGGCTTATTAGCTTGGTACCCTTTTTTTAAGGAAGCCAAAACCCCGTTGATTGATATTTTTTGTAAACTTGAGAAGAGTTTTGTTAAACAACCCATCTCCACAAAAGCCACATATAGCGATCTGGGATTTTTATTGTTAGGAGAGGTATTAAAAGAAAAATTTGGTCCCTTAGAAAAACTTTTCGAGAGAGAGGTCTTACACCCGCTGAACTTGAAGGGGATTCAGTATGGTCCACTCCCTGCGATTGATTGTGCTGCGACTGAATTTTGTTTAGAACGAAAAAAATTGGCTCAGGGAGAGGTTTTTGATCTCAATACGGTTTATTTAGGTCATTGCTCGTCCCATGCCGGGTTGTTTGCTTCGGCGGTAGATTTATTGCCTTGGGCTAGAGAGTGGCTTAAGGCTGTGTTGGGAAATTCAAAGTGGCTATCTGAGGAGACAGCCAAAAGTTTTGTCACAAGAGACCCTAAGTTGAATGAAAGTACCTGGGCATTGGGCTGGGACACTAAATCGATAGCTTTTTCCTCAGCTGGAGAGTTTTTTTCTAGCAGCAGCTTTGGTCATCTCGGCTATCCAGGAACCAGTGTGTGGATTGATCCTGAGCGAGAAGGGATTGCTATTCTGTTAACTAATCGGGTTCATCCTTCCCGGTTAGATGAACGGATCAAACGATTTCGGCCTCGTATTCATAATTTATTGGCTAAGGCATGGGAGAGTCATGGAAATTAAAAAAATTCACTTTGTAGGCGTGGGTGGTGTTGGAATGGGAACTTTTGCAGTGGCTCTGGCCAAGTCGGGATTCGAGGTTACAGGGAGTGATTTAAAGCTCTATGAACCTATGAAAGGGGTCCTAGAAAAGAATAAAGTTCACGTGATAGAGGGGTATGATCCTAACACCGTCGAGCGAATCTCACCGGAGCTTGTGGTCATCGGCAATGTTACACGACGGGACAATCCAGAAGTAAAGGCTTGGCTATCCAAAGGGGTCAAATTTGTCTCTTTTCCTGAAGCCGTTCGCTCATTTTTAATTCAGGACAAGACTTCTATTGTTTGTGCTGGAACCCATGGAAAAACCACAACCACGGCCTGGATAAGTTTTCTATTGAAGGAATTGGGTAAAGATCCAAGTTATCTTATCGGGGGAGTTCCGAGGGATTTGGATAGTGGGTGTGTTCTAACTTCTTCAGACCTTTTTGTAGTTGAAGGTGACGAGTATGATTCTGCATTTTTTGATAAAGGCCCTAAATTTCTTCACTACGCGCCACATTTCCTAATCCTATCGAGCATTGAATTCGATCATGCAGATATTTACAAAGATCTCGATCATGTTCGAAGCTCGTTTGAAAAACTCGTTGCTCTTCTGCCAGGGGATGGGTTGTGTGTTGCACGATTCGATGACCCGGTAGTCATGCAAGTAGCATCAGGAGCTTTGTGTCCTGTTCAAACTTTCGGAGTCGGGGCTGGAGCTATGTGGAGAATAGGGAAGGTTGAGGAGACTGAAAAAGGAATCGAATTCGAAGTGTTGTATCGCAATAGAACTTTGGGCACTTTTAAAACTCAAATGTTTGGTGAACACAACTTAGTCAATCTACTGTCGGGTATGGTGGTGGCAGTCAATTTAGGATTGCCAATGGAAAAAGTTAGAGGGGTTGTAGAACGATTTCGAGGAGCTAAACGTCGGCAGGAAATTTTGATGGAAAAACCGATCCTATTAATTGATGATTTTGCGCATCACCCCACTGAAGTGGCAGCTACTTTAAGTGCGGTTAGAAAAAGGTACTCGGGTCGGAAAATATGGGCGTTTTTTGAACCGCGCTCTGCTACGGCTAGGCGAAAGGTCCATCAGGATGAGTATGTCAAAGCTTTTGGCAGTGCGGATGTGGTTTGTATTAATTCTCCCTTTCGAAGTTCAGAATTAGCTGAGCAAGACCGCTTTTCTTCAGAGTTATTGGCTAGCGAAATTAAAGAAACCGGTAAGTTAGCCCAAAATTTTACCAGTGTATCTGATATTTTAGACTTCTCTCTTCCTCAAATTAAAGAGAACGATGTTGTAGTAGTGATGTCCAACGGCGAGTTTGATAAAATACAAGAGAAGATCATTCAGCACTTTAAAAAGTAGATTTGGAGCGCTTTTAATCAACCGAGGAGCCTTTCATGTGGGTGGGGTCCTTTAAATTGGGTCGACGCGGGCAGGGAACTGTTGAAAATCTAATGCTGACGGCGATTATTGCCGGCGTGCTTATGCCGATTGTTTACAAAACTGTCATTTCTCCTATGCTTAAGACCTTTCAGGGGGAGAGAGGAAGACTTGTCAAATTTATTTCTCAAGAGCCCAAGAAACCGGTTCCCAATGCCTGGTTTAAATCCGAGAGATTAGCGCAGCTGAAAGACCCTAAGAATATTCAAGAACCCAAAGAGATAAATAGTAACGACCTCCCCGAGCCCGGTACTCTTCCCCCTGGTCAAGACCTCAACGACCCCAAGGACCTGAAGGGCGGTGAAATGAAACAACCTAAGGAATTAAAAGAACCACGGAAACTCAATGAGCCCAAAGCTATTCAAAGCGGGAATATTGGAACTGGAAAAGGGGGGAGTAATAACGGTTCCAGCGTTGGGGCTCAGGATCCAGATTTTTTTGGAGGGGGAGACAAAAAAGATAAAAGTGGAGACTCTGGAGGAGCTATTACCCCAGGGGATGGGTCGGTTGGCAAGGGAAGTGTTTCTGGAGGCGGGCGTGATGAGTATGCCCCTAAAAAAACAAATATTGAAAATCAGAAGGCGGGAGAAGCTGGGAGAGTGGGGGGAGATAAAAAAGACGAGGCGGGTCCGGACAAAAAATCAAAACAGAACTTAGTTGTGAATGAAGTGCGACAAGAAGAGAGGGAAAGATCGTCTGGTTTTGATTGGTGGCTGCTTGTGAAAGTTCTAATTATTGGATTGATTATTTTCCTAAGCATTTTGATTGGTTTAAGCAATATGAAGAAACGGTAGGATTTATTAAAACTTTGATAACCTAGAGAGACCTGGAGTCTCTCTAGGTTATCCAGAACCGAACGACGACGGATGAGAAATGAATTCTCGTTCAGGGTATTGGGGAAATTAGGAATGCTACCGTCGGAAGGCTCTGTTTTTGCGACTCCTCATGAAGTCTTTGGGTAAGCCTTACAAAAATTCGAAGAGGCATTTCCCACGTTCAACTGTTCACTTACGTTCATTTAAACCTCTTCTGCTGAAACTAAAAAAGCAAGCAGTGTGCCATGAGGCTAGCTCTCGGAAATGAGATAATAAAAGCTCGTTTAGCCGCTTTATAACGAACTAGATTAACTTGAAAAGGGAGTGTTATGACACAAAACGGCTTTTTTCGATGCCGACAAATGTTGCTCGTGACGCTTTTAGGCGTGTTTTTTGTGGGGTCTGTATCCTATTCGGATACACTAGAGTTGATTCGAAAAATACCTCACAGTGGGTATTCCGAGGGTTTAGATTTTTATGAAGGATATCTGTGGAATGCTCTTCCGAAGCAAATTTTGAAAATAGACCCAAAGGATGGCGCAGTATTAAAGCGGTTGACCCCTAGTTCGGACTATAGTGAGAGTTTAACCTGGTTTGAAAACTCACTTTGGAATTTAAGCTTTTCCGACAACGGTATCTATAGGGGACGAATCAATGCTCGTGGGGAGATTAAGTTTAACAAAACAGGATCTACGCCGGAAATTCACGGTTGGGGAATAACTCATGATGGTAAACACCTTATCTTAACTGGCGATTATAGTTCTAAGTTGTATTTTATCGACCCTCGAAAACTATCCGTGGTGAGAAAGTTGGAGACTCAAGGAAAAGATTTGGAAGATTTAGCTTGGGATGGGCATTGGATTTGGACTTCTAGCTTTACAAGTGAAAGGGGTAAAATTTTTGCCATCGATCCCTTAAATGGTAAAATTGTAGGGACTTTTGCTCTTCCTGACGATTCTTGCCCTATTATTGATGGTATCGCTTATGATGGAAAAGCTTTATGGGTTACTGGAAAAGAGTGTCCATCTATTTACTACCTTAAAAAACCAAGTTTAAGATCTCTGACATCTAAGAAAACTAAATAGATTTTGTAACTTCAGAGGAATGAGTGAAACAGTTATCTAGATACGGAAAAAATATGCTGGCTGCGACTGTGGGTATTTGGGCCCTCAGTGTTTTATTTGTTGTTGTGACTGAAACTCGTTTTCCGGGAACTGATATCTTCCTTTTCAAAGATCCAGCGGTTAACTTTGCGTTAAAAGGGAAGTTGGTGGCCACCAATTTGGCTTATATGCCCATGGATAAGGAGATGCCATTTGCGCATTATCCTCCCGTATACCCCACGGTATTTGGTTTATGGCTGAAGATCTTTGGGGTCGGGCTTAAGCAATCCCTATTGTTTGAGTGTGTGATAAGGGGGCTCCGTTCATTGATGTTAGGTGCGATTATTTGGCCGGTTTTGAAAGAGTCCCTTAATGATCGAAAACGCAGATTGTGGGGAGCTCTTAGTGTTCTCTTGTTAGTACTTTTATCGATCTCATCAACGGATGACGATCGGCCGGATGAGTTGGGTTTAGTCATAGGCTTAAGTAGTTGGTGGATCCTTTTAAGGGCGCAACGCTTATATCAATATGGGCTCTGTGGTTTGCTTCTAGGGCTCACAGGCGCCACATCACCAGCATGTGCGGTTGCCATGGGCCTTGGGATTTTGAGTTACTTTGGGTTTCAGGTCAAAAAAATTAGACCCCTCATTTGGGTCGGGGTTGGAGCTCTAATCAGCTTTCTAGCTTGTGTGTCTCCTGTTCTATTGGCTCATGGAGAGGTTCTGAAGAGATTTTCAGTTTCTGCTCGAGCTTCATCGATTCCTTATAATTTACCAGGAAGCAATGGCATGACTTGGAATAGGTTTTTGGCTAGAATTCGGTATTGCTTAGACCACTATCTCCCCTTGGGTTTCAATTTTGTCTTCTGTTTTTTCTGTGTTTTAGTGGTTTCGTTTTTTAGTCGTTTTCACAGAAAAGTTGAGTTTCACCCCTTTCAAATATCTTCAATTTGTTTTGTCTTAATGGCTCCCTTTATTTGGTCGCTTCAACCTTACTATCTGTGGTTTGCGGTTTTGCCATTGGCAGTGCTGTTTTTAGCGGGTCAATTGGAAAAGGAAGGAACCCATAAGTTCATTGCTTTTTTCGGTGTTTTTATGGCTTTTGCTCCTGCTTTTTTTCATGAGGCAAAAATATTCATTTCAGTGACCCAGCGGCCTTCCCAGGAGAGCTCGGGTTATGTGAGAGAGAGATTGCTTCAACATATTAAACCCGGAGAAAGGGTGGCTATTTCTCATGATCAGTTTTTTACTCTAAGAAATTATCGAGAAGTCGCTGACATAAATTTTGTTTGTCATTTTCTATCCAAATTTAACTATGTTTATGTGACTCGTATGAATAACTCAAAACAGGGATTATCCCCAGAAGTTCCTATCCCCTGCTGGTCTGTTGCTCAGGTAGGGTGTTTTGATCCGGTGGATAACCTTTCTACTAGCCATCCTTTAATTATTTCAGGTTGGAATACTGGATTCATCACCAGAGGAAATGGCGGAACTCTGTATAGAAATACTCGTTGTTCAGAAAAGATCCCCCGCCATGTTGCCGCTGGATTTCAAAATCAATTCTAAGAGCCTTCTCAATCGGTAAAATAAAAACCCCGCTAATCTTCAAAGAGACTAGCGGGGCAGGGATAGTACAAGTGATCAGCTACTAATTAATCGAAACTTGAACTGTTTCAGCGTTATAACCCGATACTGTGACCATAGTATCCGGACTCGAGGCTGTGACAGATGGAATCTTAAGAGCTGCTTTCCCATCAGCACCTGTTTTTCCTACCGCGATAGTTCCGCGATTGGCAGATGTGATTGCGACAGTAAGTCCTGGAACTCCTTGTCCAGTGCCACTGGTGGCTGCCAAGTTGAGAGTCACGCTGTCTCCAGATCGAACTATGGTTTTCTTTACTTGATAGTCGACAGGCATGTCTGTTCTCATTTGAAGAGAAGGATCTCCTAGTAAGTTGTACCACCTTAAATTGTCTAGCGTTTCTTCATTCTCTCCCATTTTCTCAAATAGATAGAGTTGACCCGCCAAAACACTTCCTCCAAGAGAAGAAATTTTCTTTTCAAAGTGAGACTTAGCAACTCCCACCGACATCACTGCGGGGGGGTGCCAGCTGATATTTACACTGCCACCATAGAAAGCTACTGCACCCGCTGCTTTTCCATCAGTGGTTGTCTGGGTTACCCACGCCTTACCAAAACATTTTGGTAGTTTTACCCAACTCGCATTTTGGCAGGCCACGTCGATCAGAAAAGGAAGTTTTCCAGTGTTATCCAGTTTTGCGACTTGAGCATTGCCAAAACTGTCATTGGTTGAAGCCCATGAAGTTCCAGACCCATGACCGAAATACGAGATCCACGATCTGCCTTGATGTGTCGCTTCAGTAATGTTGGCTGCAGTGGCTGCATCTTCACTAGCAAAAAAACTATCAACGTTTTTGTACGTGTTGGCTTTTAAGATCTCCTGAATTTGTTCCGCATACTCCTTGTCCGAAGGCCCCGATCCATCTGGACTAGCGATAGTCATTCCATCATGGTACCAAGAGGCCCCCATTTCAGGAGTCTTTTCGTAAGAGATCCAACGATTCATCTGAGTTTCAAGCTCAGTTTTGTTATCCGCAACTAATCGACCATACATCAGATCTGGAATGTTATCCTCTCCAGATAACTGAGAATATTTTAGGTCGGAAGCCGCAGGACCACTTGCAGTTGACTCCATGTAGGTTGGCAGAGAGGTTTTATTTCCAATGGTAATGAGGTAAGAAGGTTTAACTGTATGAGAGTCATAGTACTGTTGAATAAATTTCTTAATAGACTCTTTAGTTCCTCCAGCTTCGGTAGCAGTGAAAACTTCAACGTGATAACCGCGTTGTTGTTTCCAGACGACTAATGGAGCAATATCCTGTTTGAATTCGTCAGCGACAAGAATCAGCATAGTTTCAGGAGACTGATCAATTGTGACAGAAGAGCCTAAGCCTGGCCCATTCGCCGTTCCTAATTTTGCCAATCGGTAAAGCGATTTTGAAAGAGCTGTTACGTTTCGAGTTTCAGAAGTTTTTCTGAAGCTGACACGAACTTTCAAATCGGTAGTTACTTTTAGCGACTTATTTGCAAAATCCATCTGGACTGGAGTGATTGCTACCCTCATCAATCTTAAACTTTGAAGGGTTCCCACTTCTTCCAATTTTGCAACTGTTGTGGGATACAACGATTGAGATTGATAAAGAGCAGAGTTAAACGCAAAGGATTCAGCCCGTCCCGTATGACAGCGAAATTTTCTTTGAGCGGGTTGAATTTGAACATTCGGAATTTCCGATTGTTTCTGGTCAATGATTGTTAATTCAGCTTTGTAACCCTCTGGAACCGAAATTAGCTGTCCAGTAGTTGCCAGTTCAGGGGAGCCAATACTAGGGGAGGGTACTAATCCTTTGACCGAAACGGAATCAAAACCATCTTGAGCTTTTTCTACGTCGATAAAAGGAACTGAAAGAGTGATTTCTAATGGGCTTATTTCACTTCCACGTGACAATAGGCGTGATTCGACAATAGCTCGTTCTCCTTTTGAATTGAAATCAAAACGTTGTCCAAAAACACTCACAGCTAAGAACAACGGAACTGCTAAGAGACACACCTTGGTGGACCAAGACATAGAAACCTCCGAAAGTTTAACTACTGATTTTTGGGAAACTACAAGTTTTGTAAATTGTGGAAACTACGAGCTATTTACTTAACCAAAAAATAACACAAATGAACTTTAATGGGTAGATTATGTTCATGAAAACTTAACAAATGTTTTGATAAGAAATCGGTTGTTTTAACTAATTGGTGTGGCGCACCACGTTGTATCTGTAATCTTAAAATCTGCGATTCCGTTTCGACCCAAATTTTCTCTTCCAAAATCTGGTTTGGGGAGTTTGAGGTCGGAAAGATGCTTGTGAATATCTTTGTCCAGTACCTCTACTTTCCCCGAGGTCCGTCGATGAATTTAGGAAATTCTCTTTGATCCAATCAGCTTTGGCTCCATAGGAACGGGACTCGTATGGGTTTGGATTTTTGGAGGCGCCCCGATAAATGTTTTCTAGATCTTTTGCGGTAAAAAGCCCCTTATTAATAATTCTTTGAATTTTGCTAGGAAAAGTTCCGTCTTGGATATTTGAATAAGCTAGGTTTCTAAGTGCATTTTTTTGGTCAGAACTGAGCTTCTCTTGGGTGAATCCTAGCGGCATTAACCCCCATTTGTTTAATATTGAGTCTCCAGAAAGGCCGTCTTCGGGCAGGTCTTTTTGGCGAGGATCTTCTTTTTCTTGTTTAGAGGTGTGGGTGACTCCGTTTCCATTTCTCCGGGATATATAATGATTTAAGAAAGCAAGGCGCTCCTTTAACCCCCTATTTTCATAACCGTCTGCCTCGAGCTTTATTTTCCAATCTTCTTGCAACGACGCGAGTTCTGTCTCAGACATGTTAGGCCATCCTTTTTGTTCGGCTAATGTGGTGATGTCTGGAGTTGATAGGCCATAGCCATTAGTTTTAGACGGTGAACCGAGAGGTCTGGCAACTCTTCCTGGTGTAACAAGATCTCGCGGGGATAAATCGGCGTGATTACCCAGAGCAAATTGAGAAAGGCTTGAATGAAAAAAAACAAACAAAGTGAGGTTTATCCAAGTGTTCATGGCACACTCCTGAAAGCATTTTTGAACTTAAAACAGTGCAACACTGATACCGCCACTACTTAGAATGTGTAATTTGCTATTATTATTAAAATATAACGGGTCGATGTCTAAAAGTTATACAGTTTAATGAGCACGATTCTGTGAACAGCAAGTCTACGGGTGTATTCAAGCGAAACACAGAATCTAAAAATTAAAATCAGAAACCTGAGGCTGCATATTGTAACCACTTAGAGTTAAAATCAGGCCTTCGGTTGCTGACAGAGAATTTTTCAAAGACAATGTCACTAGACCTTTCGAGTTGGTTTTCCCAACCCCCAATATTTTTAATGAGTTTTTTGATGTCAGAGATACTCGGACTCCCGAAACGGGCTGGTCTTGTTTATTTGTAACGGATAATTCTAGGCTTTTTTCCGATGCTTGATCTCGAACCCTTTGTTTTACTTCTAGTTCAACTGGTTCCGCAGTTCTGAGCTCAAGGGACGGATCCCCAAGAAGTTGGTACCAACGCATATTATCAATGAATTCATCTCCGACCCCTTTCTTTTCAGAAAGGTATACTTGCCCAGCTAAAACGCTTCCTCCAAGAGAGTAAATTGGCTTTTCAAAGTGGGCTTTAGAAATTCCAATCGCCATGATTGCCGGGGGATCCCAACTGATATTGACGCTGCCCCCATAGTAGGCCACCGCTCCAGCGTTTTGGTTTCCATCTTTTTGAGTGACCCAAGCCTTACCAAAAGGAGTTCGGTGTTTAATGTAATCAGCATTGGCGCAGGAAATATCTAAAATAAAGGGAAGGCGATGATTTGAAAGTCGACTGATTGAAGTGACATCAAACTGATCATTGGTGCTTGCCCAACCCAACCCAGACCCGTGACCCATATAAGTAATCCATGACCTGCCGTCAGTGACGGCTGAGCTGATATTGGCAGAAGTTGCGGTTTGCTCTCCCTGGAAAAATTCATCTACTTCGCGATAGGTGAATTTTTTTAAATTTTTAGCAATTGTCGTCACGTACTCTTTATCTGAAAGTTCAGTGCCTTGTTCATCGCTCGCAATAACAGTTCCGTTTGAGTACCATTGTCCACGTTCTGGAGATTTTTCGTAATCGATCCATCGAGAAATTTGAACGCGGATGTCCTCTTCGTCGTTTGCGAGCAATCGACCATAAAGAATATCGGGAATGGGATCTGAACCGCTGAGAAGGGTGTAGGGGTAATCACTCGCTGCAATTTGCTCGATTCCAGCGGTCGTTGTCTTTTCCATGAATGGGGGCAGAGTTTCTGCATTCCCTACAAGAAGTAAATATGAAGGCTTAATATTTTCTGCTTCATAAAACTCCTTAAGGAATTTCTGTAAAGATTCTTTGGTACCCCCAGTTTTTTCAAAACTGACCCACTCAACTGCAATCCCTTTCTGAGTTTTCCATTCAATTAATGGTTTTAGAGCCGATTTGAAATTTTGCGGTGAAATAATCAGCATTTTTTCTGGTTGAGAGCTTGTTTTAACCGAGGCTCCCAAAGCCTTGCCATTTGACGCCATGTTTTGTGCAAGTCCAAAAAGTGATTTTGGTAGAGTTAGAGGAACTCCAGCTCGCTCTTGAATAAAATCTACTCGGAATTTTAGTCGGTAAACGACTGTAATAGACTTGCTCTTAGGATGAAACTGAACTGGGTGAATCGCAACTCTTGCAAATTTGAGATCCTGGAGAGCCCCTACCGATTCGAGCTCAATAAATTGTTGAGGAAACGACTCCTCTGAATCGTAAATTTGGCTATCGAAAGCAAAGGTTTTCTTGTCGCACTGGCATCGAGTTTTAGTTTGGTAAGGAGCCACCCACACATTTGCAATTGTTTTCGTTTGTTGTTCAATAATGGAGAGTTGGGGACGGTAGCCGTCAGGGACTGCAATAAGGTTTCCTGTCGTAGGAAGTGAAGGACGACCCGGCTGGCCCATTGAAGCTAGGCCCTCCACCGAGATTTCAGTGAATCCATCTAGCGCTTCTTTTCTCTCAATTCCAGGAAGAGTAAAGTCTCCCATGATGGGTGCCACAGCTTCATGACTCATCAAGGGATTCACAGCTAGGTTGGCAGCCTGTTGAGTAGACGAAAAAAACTCAACACGGTCTCCAAAGCAAACAGACCCTGTTATCAGAAGAATCCAGAAAGAAGACTTGATCCAAGACATGAAACCCCCCGGTCACATGTTCCGGAACTTACTACCCGCAATGGAACGTAAAGTTAAGTTGCCAAGATCGTCGTATCAAGTTCAAGGAGGGATGAAAAACAAAAACTGATAGTTAAGTAAGGTTCTGTATAAATCAATCAAAATCGGATACTTGATGCAGGGCGGTTAATTGTGATTTTATCAAGAAAATCGTTTTAGATGAACCTAATCTCTCTCATCAAGCCATCTCATCTGGATGGCCTCTAGAATTTTTTCATTGGATCGTTTGGGGTCGTCACTGAACCCCGGTAATTCTGTGACCTTCTTATGAAGATCTGTGAAGCGTAAAGTAAGTGGATCAATATCCGGATAGGTTTCATAAAGCAAAATTGCGATCTCCTGTATCTCTGTCCACTTCATGGTGTCTCCTCAATTTTTTTACCTTGCAAGGCCTCTTGAACTGCTTGATTTAAAATCAATTCTGCCATGTGTTTCGTCGACTCACCCAGAGCTTCAATTTTTTCCTTGATCAATTTTCTATCTGTGCCTGACACCGAACTTTGTAAAGCTTGAACCGCTTTTTCAATTTCTAAAAGCTCCTCTTGGTTGACAAGATGTTTACCTTTAATCAGAGACTTTTGAGTCGCGCGAATAAGACTATCAGCCTCGACTCGCGCTTCGATTAAAAAACGCTCTTCGAAATCACTTTCTGCATTTTCAAAAGAATCAAACAGCATCTTTTCTACTTCTTCGTCGCTAAGACCATAACTTGGATTTACGCAAACGCTTGCGGTCGTTGAAGTTCTAAGCTCAGTGGCTTTGACATTCAAGATGCCGTTAGCGTCGATAATAAATTCCACTTCGATCTTGGGAATCCCTGCTGGCAGGGGAGGCAGTCCCCTCAGTTGAAATCGGGAAAGGCTACGATTATCTTTGACGAGTTCCCGTTCTCCTTGAAGAATGTGAATGTCAACCGATGTTTGACCCTCCACATAGGTCGTGAAGGTCTCGGAAGCCGATATTGGAATTGTCGAGTTTCTATGAATAATTTTCCCGACGACTCCTCCCATCGTTTCAATGCCTAGAGAAAGAGGAATGACGTCGAGTAATAACATGCCCGAAATCTGGCCGCTCAGAATATTGGCCTGAACTGCAGCTCCAATGGCAACCACCTCATCTGGATTCAAGGTGCAGATAGGTTCACGGTGAAAAACTTCTTGAACCAAATTTCGAACTAAGGGTACCCTGGTACTCCCTCCTACTAGAATCACGTCGGTAATTTGATTGGGTTTGAGTCCCGCATCTTTAAGACATTGTAGGCAAGGTTCTTTGGCTTTTTCTACAATGGGTCGAATCCAATTTTCTACATCCGTGCGTGTGATTGTCAGTTCGCATTGAGCGGAGGAATGAGCTTTTGTATTCCATTGCCAAACAATCGATTTCTCTTCAGAAAGTATTCTTTTGAGTTTCTCGGCTTCTAGAACTAGCAGAGACATGGCCTCTTTATTGGTTTTAGAATCAAAACCGGTCTTTTCCTGGATTTTTTTGGCAAGTTCTTCTGCTATGGCGTGATCGAAATCGTCGCCTCCAAGGGCTGTATTTCCGTGGGTCGCAAGAACTTCAAAAACTCCGTCGGCAACCCTCAGAACAGAAATATCGAAAGTTCCCCCTCCTAGATCGAACACGGCGATATTGCCGAAGGCTTTCTTATCAAGTCCGTAAGCCAAACAGGCCGCAGTAGGTTCGTTGACAATTCGGACCACTTCAAGTCCGGCGAGTTCTCCAGCAAATTTTGTAGCCTGGCGTTGGGCATCGTTGAAGTAAGCCGGAACGGTAATAACTGCCTTTTCAACTGTTTGACCCGTCTCTTTTTCAGCCATCGATTTTAATTTTTTTAAGACAAAGGCCCCGATTTCCATCGGAGTGTAAGCTTTATCCCCCACTTTAAATCGAATCATTTGATCTGAGCTTTCAGAGAAATCAAATGGCAGGAGGTTCATCCAGTCTTTCACATCTGAAAGTCCGCGGCCCATGAATCTTTTGGCACTGTAAACGGTTCTTCTGAGATTTTTACTCTGTGACTGCTTCGCTATAACACCTACACGAACTCCGTCAGTTTCATGGAACTCCACAACTGAGGGCACTAGAGGACTATTATCTTCTCCTTTGAAGAGCTTCGGGCGACCTCTTTCAAGAGTCCCGACTAAACTATTAGTCGTTCCTAAATCAATTCCTACAATCATTGAGTCACTTTTCTTTCTATGTCATTCAGCATTGAGCGAATGTATTTTTCACGGCCTTCGTGTTTCCTAAGAGCTTCGAGAGCTTGAATTTTATCTTCGCTGTCGTCAAAAATCTTGGCTAAGTTTTTCCACTGCGTCTGGCTTTCTTCGAGCTGTTTCTCAATCTCTTTTTGAAATTGAAGTAAAGGCTCTCGCTGACCTTCGCTCAAAAGATCCTGTACTTCGAAATAGGCCTCTGCGAGATCGGCTGGAATTGCCAACTTCGCTGAGGTTGATGATGGGCCTAAGTATTTGTTGATGAGATATTGAGTGCGTTCTTCTCGGTGTTTTAATGTCTGGTAAGCGCGATTCAAAGCAGTCGTCCAGCGCAAAGCGTACTGTGGAGCAGGGTGGGGCTCATTCACAAAACGATCGGGATGAAGCTTTTTTGAGAGTTCGTAGAAGTGGTTTCTCAAATCATTTTCATCGACTAAAAGCGATTCTTTCAAGTTGAGAACATCAAAGTGAGACAACCTAGAATCGGGGCTGTAATCTAAAATAGATTGGCAGTGCTCACAGAAAACCAAGGGAGATGTTTCTAAAGAACATTTCCAGCATTTGATTTTTTTAAACTGAGAATGAAGTACCACAACCGCAACTTTTGGACGCATTAGGATTTTTAAAATTAAACCCTGTTCCGTTTAAGCCCCCTTGATAATCCAGAGTCAATCCTTTCACATAAAGGAAGCTCTTGGGGTCGATAAAAACCTTGACGCCATCCTGTTCAAATACTTTATCGTTGGCTTGAGGCTCTTTTTGAAATTCAAGTTTATAAGACATGCCACTGCAGCCACCACCGACCACAGCGACTCGCAAACCACCTTCGGGCATGTTCTCATCTTCGCGAAAGCGTTTGATATGTTTGACAGCAGATTCTGTTAACGTAATCATAACTTTCCTCGTTTCCTAAAACTAATCCTGTTCAGTTGCCTGTTGCTTCTTTTTGTAGTCTTCAATCGCAGCTTTAATCGCATCTTCGGCTAAAACAGAACAATGAATTTTTACTGGAGGTAAAGAGAGCTCATTGACGATATCTGTGTTTTTAATCTGTAGAGCTTCATCAACTGTTTTTCCTTTTACCCATTCAGTAGCTAAACTTGAACTTGCAATCGCACTTCCACAGCCGAACGTTTTGAATTTGGCATCTTCCACGATATTTTGAGCGTTGATTTTAAGTTGCAGTTTCATCACATCACCACACTCAGGGGCTCCTACGATTCCAGTGCCAACCGACTGATCCCCTTTCTCAAATGAGCCTACATTTCTTGGATTGTTGAAGTGATCTATAACTTTAGGTCCGTATGCCATAATGTTCTCCTTAGTGAGTCGTCCATTGGACAGACTTTAAATCAATACCTTCCTTCGCCATTTCATAGAGGGGTGACATATCCCTTAATTTTTTTACGACACCCACTACTTTTTCTATGACAAAATCTATTTCTTCTTGAGTTGTAAATCGTCCTACCCCAAATCGAATCGAAGTGTGGGCCAGTTCTTCTCCAATTCCCATGGCCTTGAGGACATAGGAGGGTTCAAGCGAAGCTGAAGTACAGGCTGAGCCCGAAGAGACTGCAACATCATTAAGCCCCATCATCATGGCCTCTCCTTCAACGAAAGCGAAGCTAATATTGAGGTTGTTGGGTAGTCGCTTAACAGGATCTCCATTTAGGAAAACTTCATCGAGTTGTGAGAAAAGTCCCTCTTTTAGGCGGTCTCTTAGGGCTTGCACTCTGAGAATCTCTTTTGCCATATCGTTGTAGCAGATCTCTGCTGCAGCTCCGAAACCTACGATGCCGGGGACATTAAGAGTTCCAGATCTAAAACCTCTTTCGTGTCCGCCTCCATGAACAACTGGAGATAGTCTTACCCTGGGATTAGAACGCCGCACGTAGAGTCCACCTACGCCTTTAGGGCCATACATTTTATGAGCTGATAAGGAAAGAACATCAATTCCCATTTTCTCCACATCAATCGGAATTTTTCCTGCGGTTTGTGCGGCATCGACATGAAATAAGACTCCTGCCTCTTTCGCTACTTTTCCGATCTCTTCAATCGGATGGAGGGTGCCAACTTCATTGTTAGCATGCATTAGAGAGATCAAAATAGTTTTATCTGTGATTGCTGCTTTAACTTGCTCGGCTGAAACAGCTCCGAATTTATCCACTGGAAGATAAGTTACTGTGCAGCCATGTTTCTCTAAATACTTAGCAGAGTCGAGAGTTGCTTTGTGTTCTGTTTCGGCAGTGATGATGTGGTTACCTTTTTCGGCGTACATTTCAGCTGCGCCTTTTAAAGCAATATTGATACTTTCAGTAGCTCCACTGGTGAACACGATCTCTTTCGGATTAGCTCCTATGAGTTTAGCGACAGAAGCTCGGGATTTTTCGACTGCGTCTTCCGTTTCCCACCCGAAGGAGTGGCTGCGGCTAGCGGCATTTCCAAATTTCTCCGTAAGGTATGGCATCATAGCCTCAAGAACCCGAGGATCTAAAGGTGTGGTTGAATTATTATCTAAGTAAATAGGGAGTCTCATACTGCATTCTTCCTATCCGCAAGGGCTTCTAATGAAGTCGATTGAAAAAGGTTTACTATTTTTTGGTTCAAAACATTCATAGGGGAAATGATCGTGCAAGAAGCTTTGACAGGGCAACTATTGCTTTCCGTTCCCACGCATTCCGTAAACTGAATAGGACCTTGCAGCATCTGGGTAATTTCTAACAAGTTGATGTCGTTAAGTTGTCGAGTCAGCTTATATCCCCCTTGATTTCCGTACATAGGTTGCACAAGACCTTTTGATTTCATGGTCTGCATGATTTTCGAAAGTAGCGTTTCAGGAATCTTACAAGTGGCCGCCATTTCGCGGACGCTGGCTGTTTGCTCCTTTTGTTGGGACAAATAGAGAAGAGAATAACTCCGTACTCAATTTTCTTATTCACTCTCAACATAAAAGCCTTTAAAAACTACTACTTAGTTGTAGGTTTTCTCTGAATAAGCCTAGAGTAGTCTTATAGGACTAAATTAGTCCTAGTTCATTCAATTCCCATTATGTGAATTTGAGGGGGGCAAGTCAAGTAATAAGACTAAAATAATCCAAGTAAGCTTTTGTGAGTGTAAGTCATTGAAAATATATACTTTTTTAGTTGGCTTTTTAAAGGCTATTTCCTGTCGTTTGCTCCTCTTAAAAAATCCGATTCAAAGCGAGCAGGTCTGATAATTTTACTACTTGGGCTTTTCAATCTCAGAGTTTTCCATTAGAACCTATCAGCGGTTCACGTCTGTGAATTTCGTCTGGAAATGGTCCCACAAAAAGTTCTGGGTAGGAAACACCGAACTTTTGGGAAAAATGAGAAATTAATCAGTGTAGATAAAGATTAGGAGAACAGACAGTATGGCAGAAGGAAAGCGTTCGTCATCGGCTACTCGTGGAAAAAAGAAAAAAACTAAGACTCTGAAAGAGAACTCCAAAGAAGTCGTTCTTGAGACCGTGGAAATTGACCAAGTTGAGGCAGCCAATGAAAATGAAAGCGAGGAGAATGGGCTCTCTGCCTCTGGGGCTGCGACTGAACAGTCAAGCTCAACCGACGGAAGTGAAGAAATTGCTTCTTCAAGCTCAGAGAAAAGCCATGACCCCATTAGAGCCAGGATTTCTGATGAATACCTCATTCAATGTTATTTTGATAAAGCCCAAAACCAATTTATCGCTACGGTTTTAGAATTCGGGAACATCAAAGCTACCGGTTCCTCTAAAGCGGATGTGATCAGAGATTGTGAAAATCGACTTGAAAGTCATTTAAACCTCATGAAGCGTCAGGGCGAAACTCTTCCTGAGTCTTTTCAGAATCGGAGTTATCCTGAGCTATTGCAGATTCCCATCTCTCAAGGACTTTACAGACGGTTAGATCTATTGTCTCGGCAAGAGAAGACTAGTCTCGATCAACTAGTTGTTGAGCTGATTTCCGGAATGGTGGAGAGACGTTTACAAGTGCCTAACAGGCATCAACAGCATGGGGGAGGGGCACGGCCTCAACAGCATTCTCATTCACAATCCCAAAATCATCGAGATGGACACCGGGACAATCATCGTGATGGGCATCGCGAGGGTAGGCGAGATGGGCATCGAGAAGCCCCTCGGGAGACTCGTCGAGAGAATCGTCGTGATTTCAACGAAGAGGATAATATCGGAAATCTCAAAAGAGATCCTCAACCTGGACAAAATCGGGGGAATCGAAACCGCGGTGGGCGAAACTTTCATAAGACGATGGAATCTCGCGAGAACTTCCTCGAATACGTTCGTAATTTAGAAAAGGGAAATTGGAAAAAAAGATAAGGCCGAAATCCCTCTCAGGAACTTCGGCCCTTACATCTTGATTTCAAGTCGGTGTCAATTAAACCGATTGGAAATAATCTTTTGACTTCACTGGATCTGGCTTCATGGTTTTCTTGCCAGGCTCCCAGTTAGCAGGACAAACTTCCCCGGTTTTTGCCACTTCTTGAAGAGCTTTCAAAACTCGAAGAACTTCGTCTGTATTTCTTCCGATACCCAAGTCGTGTACTAGTTGATACTGCACCACACCTTGAGGATTGATTAAGAACAATCCACGTAGGGTAATACCAGCATCGAGAAGAACTCCATATTTTCTTCCAATCTCTTTATTGAGATCTTCGAGAAGGGGGAATTGAAGTTTACCAATACCGCCCTCTTTGCGTGGGGTTCTCGCCCAAGCTAAGTGACTGAATCTGCTGTCTACTGAGCAACCTAGAATTTCACAGTTGGCTTCTTTGAAAGCTTTATAAGCGTTATCAAAAGCTGTGATTTCAGTGGGACAGACAAAGGTAAAGTCCAAAGGATAGAAGAATAAGCAGACCCATTTACCTTTGTAATCGGCTAAAGAAATTTGCTTAAAGTCCTCTCCGACCAACGCATTAGTTTTAAATTCTGGCGCTGGTTTTTGTACTAACGTATCCATAGTGCCTCGCTTTCTAAGTTAAAAATTCAAGAAGGAAGAGGATAGCTTTGGAATGGGGTTCGGTCAAGGAAGGGAGGATTAACTCTTGAGCCGGTGGTGGACTCGACGTAATTTGACCTTTTTGCTCCGCAGTGGGTGTCACTTTTTTAGACGGTTGTGCTCTTGAAAAATCAATACTTTAGCCCTGCAAAGCAAGAAAGTCTTGAAGACCTGTATTCCCTGATGACACTCCGCAAGTAGACAATCATCGGGGAGACAGCTGGTACAGCCATTGCAAAACTAGCTATCGATGCGGCTGGATGAGCGACCAGTCCGTCGTGTTTTACTCAAGAGGAGTTGGCTCATGAAGAAGTTCTTATTTGTTATCAGTTTCGTTGTTTTAAGTCAGGTAACTTTGGCTGCTGATGAGGCTAATAGTTCTCATACTAATTCTAATCAGCCTGCGGCCACCAACAGCACTACTAATCCGCAACAGCCCGTTGTTGTAGAAAAGAAATCGAAGCTGTTCGAGTACGTCAGTGCTTGCTTGGCAGGCAGAGAAATTCCATCCGCTGCATCGATACCGACTGGAGTTTCTAAGTAAATACCGATAGATAGGGTTTTTGTTCTTAGCCTCAAGGGATTTAGGTCCCTTGAGGCTTTTTTTTAAGATAATTTCACAAAACTTTTAGGCTATTAAGTTGACTCTGAGTGATCCGAACCTAGTATATTCGGCGTATGCTAGATGATAAGAAAACCAAGCGCACAAAAGAGAGAGCGGTTGAGGAAGTTTCCCTTGGCGGAGCCCCTACTGGAGTTTCCTCTTTAGTTCCAGTTGATGAGCTTTTACCTCCAACCCTATTTTTGCTCCCCGTAGCCCATACTACATTGTTTCCAGGTATGATGGTTCCGCTTATTTTGCCCGAAGGAAAGTTGACCAAGACTCTAGAGAAGGTCATGGAAAAAGATGGAGTTCTGGGTGTCATTTTAAATCGAGATCCTGAAGCTGGAAATGTGGCCGCAGGACCGACAACTTCAATTAGTGGACTTCCGGTTGAGGGGGTGGTTCAGACTCAGCCCCAGTTGGAAAAGAAAAGAACTGTCAAAGAGATCCCTTTTCACCGTTATGGTGTAGCTGCAAGAATTTTAAAGAAGATCAACTTACCCGATAATCAGGTGAGTGTGCTTTTGTCCGGGTTACAGCGATTTGAGATCAAAGAAGTCGTGAGTACTGATCCATTTTATGTGGCATCGGTAGAGTATCTCTACGAAGAGTTAGATAAAGGCACCGAGCTTGAAGCTTTAATACGCAGTTGCCTCTCGAGGTTTAAACAAATTTCCAAAGACAATCCTCTTATTTCAGAAGAGGTCAAAGTCGCTCTGGTCAATATCGACGGGCCTGGAAAATTAGCCGATTTTATGGCTTCAGTTCTGATTAGAGATGTGAAGGATTATCAAGATTTCCTTGCTCAGGCCGACGTCAAAGAACGATTGCATTCTTTGCTCCTTCTTTTAAAGAAAGAGGAGGATGTCCAGTCGGTTCAACGACGCATTTCAGATGAGATCAATCAGAAAGTTTCGGCAGCTCAA
>Ga0214923_10003218_pt1 | contig 20674 bp, 20 predicted proteins | sample LL1510_MetaG_FD_177993 | JGI IMG/M metagenome (GOLD analysis project Ga0214923, IMG submission 177993) | Freshwater microbial communities from Lake Lanier, Atlanta, Georgia, United States - LL-1510 | ecosystem: Environmental > Aquatic > Freshwater > Lake | place: USA: Georgia | collected...
CCCGCAGCTCGATCCCCGATTTTCAGAAAGGACATAAGTCCTGATGATCTCCCTCCGCCAGACAATTTCTCGCCCTCTGAGCGAAGATTGCTAAAGTTTGTCCCGGTCCCAGACCCGTATTTGAATAACCTCGCTTCGCGAGTCCATAAATTCATCACCCCATTTTCGTTTACCAAATCATCTGAAACACTTTGAATAAAACAGGCATGCGGCTGCGGATGCTCATAAGCATTGTCAGACTCTTTGAGCTTTTTTGTTTTCGGATCGACGTAAAAATGTCCTTGTGAAGGCCCCGTAATCCCATAGGCGTAGTACAAGCCGGTATTGAACCACTGAGGACTGTTCGGCGCCGCCATCTGGTTCGCTAACATAAAGCTCACTTCATCATAGAAGGCCTTGGCATCTCTTTCGGTGGTAAAGTAACCAAACCGATTTCCCCAATCCGTCCAACACCCCGCTAGTCGATGAAAAACCTGTCTCGCATCGTTTTCGCCCCCCAAGTCGCCACTCTCTTCTTGAGGAACTCCAGCCCTTCTAAAATATTTTTGCGCCAGAATATCGGTAGCTACTTGTGACCACTGCTGCGGCACCACGACATTTTTTTGGGAAAAAATTACTTTTCCATTGGGTTCCCTTATCTCAGAGGTACGAGTTTCAAACTCGATTCCATTGAAAGGGCCGCTATTTTCCTTGGTAAATCGTCGTGGAATTCTCATGGTGCCTCCAAGATACACGCGTGGCTATCAAGGGCTCACCCGCCCCCTGCAACGCTTCGTTTAATTAACGATTTGGGATTGTTTACTGCTTTCCGGTACTGTGAATACCGTAATGTAAAATATAGCATGTGCCATACATTTACTGTCAATGTGACCCCGGTCGATTTTTTGAGAATGATCGGCCTTTTGATCGCGAGCCCGCGTTAGGTCATTGACTCGACTGATCTTTTGGTGAGAAAAAAAAAGAAAATTCTTTTCGCTTGATCTTTTGAGTAGAAATTGGATCTAACTGCAATCTCGCCAGGTTTTTCCCCAAGCTGCATCGACTTTCAAAGGGATCCTCAGCTTCATGGCACTTTCCATTTCTGACAAAATCAATTTTTCCGCCTGCTGTTTCTCAGCTTTCGGAACCTCAAACACTAGTTCGTCATGAACCTGCAAAATCATTTTTGTTTTCAATTGCTCGTCGATCAATCGTTTATGGATTCTAACCATCGCGGTCTTAATCATATCTGCCGCACTTCCCTGAATGGGTGAATTGATTGCCGCTCGCTCGGCCATTTCTCTTCTCATTCGATTGGCAGAGTTTATTTCGGGAAGATACCTTCGACGTCCCAACTGAGTAGTGACAAAACCATCTCGATGGGCCCTCTGAATAAGCGTTTGGAGGTACTCTTTGACTCCTGAATACCGATGAAAATACTTATCGATAAAATCTTTAGCTTCCGATGGAGAAATTTTTAATGTTTGCGACAAACCATAGGGAGTCTGTCCGTAAACGACCCCGAAGTTGATTGTTTTCGCTATTTTTCTCTGTTCATTCGTTACTTCCTTCACGCCAAAAATTAATCTTCCCGTGTAAGAATGCACATCTTCATCATTTTCAAAGGCTCTTAGGAGCTCAGCATCTTGGCTCATGTCTGCCAAAAGACGTAATTCAACTTGGCTGTAGTCCCCAGAAAACAGTTCGGTTCCCTCTTCTGCTACAAAGACAGATCGAATATCGTAGCGAGGATCATCGGTTGTCGGAATGTTTTGCAAGTTTGGATTCGAACTAGAAAGCCTGCCCGTTGCTGTAATGGTTTGGTTAAAACTGGTGTGTACTCGGCCTGTTTTGGGATGAATCTGTTGTATCAAGCCTTCTACATAAGTTGATTTAAGTTTGCTCAGCTCCCTGTATTTGAGAATCCATTCACAAATGGCGTGTCTTTCAGACAACTCAACCAAGACACTTTCATCCGTCGAAATCCCAGTCTTGGTCTTTCTTATAATCGGCAATTTCAACTTCTCGAAAAGAATACGCGATAACTGTTTGGGAGAACCAATATTGAATGCCTCCCCAGCCAATTCAAAGACCTTATCTTCTACCGTTGACTGGTCTTCAGATAAATTCTCTTCCATTTTCTCAAGCTTTTTCTGATCGACTTTTACTCCCGAGTATTCCATTTGAGCCAAAACGGGAACAAGCGGCACTTCAATTTCATCAAAAAGCTCTCGCCCGCCCATTTTATCGACTTCAGTTAAGAGCTTTTCATGTAGTCGGTAAGCCACATCCGAATCTTCCCCCGAATACTTTGTGGCTTTTTCAATGGGAACCTCTGAAAAGCTGATTTGGCTTTTTCCTTTTCCAGTTACTTCTTCGTAAGTAATTGTTTGATGCCCTAAATATTTGAGAGAGAGTGCATCCAAACCATGAGGTTCCTCAGGATTGATAAGATAACTTTCCAAAAGGGTATCCGCCACGATGCCTTCGAGATGGACCCCCCAATTTAAAAGTATCTGAAAATCGTATTTCAGATTTTGACCCACTTTGGGAATTTCTGAGTGTTCCAAAAGGGGCTTCAGGTATTTTCTCACCACTTCGGATGATAGTTGGCCCTCCAAGGGCTCATGACTTTCGGGGTTTGTGTGGCCAATGGGGATATAAAAGGCCTCACCCGCTTTCATACAGAGTGAAATCCCCACAAGTTCGGCACTGTGAATACTGAGAGAGGTTGTTTCAGTGTCTATTGAGAGAATGTCAGCTTTTCGAATTTGATCACACACTTTTTTAAGTGTCTCCAGATCGGTGATGGTGACATATTTAGTATTCTCAAATCCACTCTCGTGTTTCTGGAAGTTAAAACGTCTCATCAGCTGAGAGAACTCAAACTCTTCAAAGAGCTGTTGAAGCTTATCTAAGTCGGGGCCCCGGTATCGGCATTCATCCCACGACCAGTCTATTTCCAAATCTCTTTTTACACGGGCCAATTCTTGACTTAGAAAAGCGATTTTTTTCTCAGCCTTAAGCGTCTCCCGTCTTTTTTCTTGTTTTATCTTATCCAGATTCTCAAAGAGCTTTTCTAATGAACCAAATTCGGTAATCAGTTGCGCGGCTGTTTTTTCACCGATGCCCGTCACGCCTGGAATATTGTCAGAGGCATCTCCCATCAGAGCGAGAAAATCGACTACTTGATCTGGCTTTACTCCAAACTTCTCAACCACCCCATCTGGATTCACCCTTTTATCTTTCATGGTGTCATACAAAGTAACTTTGTCAGTTACCAACTGCATGAGGTCTTTATCGCCAGTAATAATATCGACTTCATATCCAGCTTTGACTGCTCTCTCAGTCAACGTCGCTATCACATCGTCGGCTTCTGCTCCTTCCAGCTGCATTCGTTTAATCCGGAAAGCATCAACGACTTTCATGATTTCAGGAATCTGTTTGACTAGATCTTCAGGAGGACTTTCTCGGTTTGCCTTATATTCGGGGTAAAGTTTTTTTCTAAAAGATGGTTTGGGGGTATCGAACGCAATAACGAGGTGATCAGGTTTTTCGACGTCCAACACCTTGAGCAACATATTGGTAAAACCATAAATCGCGTTGGTGGGAAAACCTTTCGAGTTTGAAAGATGTTGGATGGCAAAAAAAGCCCTAAAAAAATAGGAGCTCCCATCGATGATGATGAGCTTAGATTTCATAAACAACTACACCAAGTGCTTTGCAGGTGTCTTCCTGGCCCGTAAAGCCTCAATCACCGCAGGTAAAACGGAAACGATAATAATAGCCAAAATTACCAGAGTGAAGTTTTTTCGAACAACGGGAATGTTTCCAAACCAAAAACCCGCAAAACAAAAGAGCACGACCCAAAGAATGGCCCCTGAAATATTAAAAAGACCAAATCGGGAATAGTTCATTTTTCCAACGCCAGCAAGGAAAGGGGCAAAAGTTCGAATGATGGGAACAAATCGAGCAATGACAATTGTTTTCCCGCCATAACGTTCGTAAAAGGCTTGGGTTTTGGTTAAATATTCACGCTTCAAAAACCATCGATCGCCCGTCAATATCTTCGGGCCCAGATAGCGCCCAATCATATAGTTGACTGCATCGCCTAAAATTCCAGCAACACAAAGTAATGGGATCAATAGACTTAACTCCAGAGAACCTTTTCCCGCAAAGGCTCCGGCAGCGAATAAAAGGGAATCCCCGGGAAGAAACGGAGTCACAACTAACCCTGTCTCACAGAAAACGATGAGAAATAAAATTAGATACGTCCAAATCCCATATTCGGAAATCGTTGAGCTTAAGTGAACGTCCAAGTGGAGCATCAAATCCAAAAACTGAGTGAAAAGCTCGGTCATATTCTTCCTCGATAGAGAGACTGTGTACTTTTGACTCTTGGGCCTTAAAAGTAAAGCGGGGTTTTTGGAGGGGTGCGTTACTTCAAAATGAAAAAGACTGCCACTGCCAGGACTCAACTAAATGATATCTGCAAAACTTCGTTCAGTTTTTGCAAAATAAATGGAACCAGTCACAAAAACCAGGAGAGTCAAAACTAGCGAAATACCAGTGCTTGACCAATCAATCTCTCGAGCAAAGATAACAGAGCGATAAGCTTCAATCAGCCCGAACATGGGATTTAAGTTGATCCACATTTGGAATCTTTGGGGAATCACGGAGATCGAGTAAAGAATGGGCGTAGCAAACATCCATATTTGAACGACGAATGGAATGATATGCCCCACATCCCGATATTTAACATTGAGCGCTCCCAGCCAAAAGCTGACCCCGGAAGACAAAACAAAAATCCAGAATGTCACAACTGGAACCCCCAGGAGCCAACTCCATCGGGGATAAATTCCATAGAAAGCAAGAACCAAAACCATACACAAAAAAGAGATCGCGTAGTCGAGCAGGCTTGATAGTACTGCAGCAAGCGGAATCACCAGCCGCGGAAAATATACCTTGCTAAAAAGAGCCCCACTTCCAACCAGGCTCATACTCCCTTTATTTAAGGCCGAAATAAAATAGGTCCACGGAACAAGAGCCGAAAACACAAAGACCGAATAGGGAAGTCCGTCAGAGGCCATTTTTGCAACTTTCCCAAAAAGAAAGGTGTAGGTGAGTACCGTAAAGAGCGGTTGTGCAATGACCCAGGCGACTCCAAAAACAGCCTGTTTGTACCTAACTTTGATATCGCGAAGGCTCAGAAAATAAATAAGTTCGCGATAATTCCACAACTCGCTCAACTTTAATGATTGCCGAAGTGAAGCTCGACTCTCAATTAAAATCTCATCGGAAACATGAGGTGAGCTCATTAAGCTGCCTCCCGAATGGAAACTGGCATTGCGAAATACCCTTGCCGTTTATGAGGATCTTTCTCAGGTGAAGTAATGCTCAAAAGAGGCAAGTCAGCCTCCTTGCCCAGACTATCATAGAATTGATCGCCCTCTTCGTTGGTCAAAGTTAATTCGATTGAGTACTCCAGAGGCCCTAATGACAATTTAGGAAATTCCAAAACAATTTTTTTTCTTTGGCTTGCCTGGATTGGCTTTTCGGTAATTTTCTCTTTGATGCTCGTAACAACATCTCCCGACAAAGGATTTCTGATAACTAACCATAGACTTAATCCCTTGAAAGACTGAAAAGCGGTGTAATCGACTTCGAGAACTGCAGAATCGCCAGAATCAAAAGTCCAACAAGGGCTCCCCGACTTGTTTAAAAACTGAACTCTTTCAATTTGGGCTACCTGATTCTCTCTGAACATTCGACTTCTGAGGCTGTTAGATGACACATCTCCATTGGTTTGCAACCGTTTTACGAACTCTGGGAGCACGACCTCAGTGGGACCATCCTGAATCACTTTTCCATGATCAAGTAACACAACCCGTGTACATAAACTGCGGATGAGTTGTAAATTATGGCTAACAAAAAGAACCGTCCGATCTTGATTTGCAACGGCTCTCATCACATTCGTACACTTTTTCTGGAAAGCCAGATCCCCCACCGCTAATACTTCGTCCAAAACTAGAATTTCGGGATCTAAGTGAGCCGCTACTGAAAAGGCTAACCGGACGTACATTCCACTTGAGTATCGTTTTACGGGCGTATCGATGAACTTTTCGATTTGAGAGAAAGCAACGATCTGATCAAACTTCCTTTTAATCTCTTCACGCTTCATTCCCAAAAGTGCACCATTCAAAAATATGTTCTCGCGCCCGGTGAGTTCAGGGTGAAATCCAGTCCCCACTTCAAGAAGACTTGCGAGTCTTCCTTTCACTCGAATACTTCCCTCAGTTGGTTCCGTGATCCGGCTTAAAATTTTTAATAGAGTCGACTTACCCGCACCATTTTTTCCGACTATTCCGATGACTTCCCCTGGTTTAGCAGAGAATGAAACATCTCTGAGCGCCCAAAGAATCTCCTCAGGGGAAACCCGGGGCGATTTTCCGCTTAACCACTGCCCCAAATCTGCCGCTTTTGAGGCGATCGTTTCACGCAAAGTTGCATAGGGGGAATGCGCAAGCTTTCCAATATTATATTTTTTTGAAACATTCTTAACTTCGATCGAAAAGTTCATAGAAAAATAGGGAATTGATAGACAGGGAACAACGCCTCATTGACGTTTCGTATCCCAGATGAGAAAGCTTTTTCATTATACTATGATTTCAATCTTTAATCCCAACTCTGCTGCGTCAAAAGACTCTGGTGTCTTTGGCCTACCTTTTCGACAATCTGAAAGTAGCTTGATTTATTTGCCTGTTCCCTGGGAAGTAACCACTTCTTACGGCTCGGGCACTTCATTGGGACCTCGTTCCATTTTGGAAGCAAGCCGTCAAGTTGATCTCTTTGATGTAGATGTCTATCGCCCTTACGAATGTGGGCTTTATTACCTGAAAGAATCCCCCGAAGTGATTCGTTGGAATAAAGCCGGTAAAGAAAAGGCTCGACCAATCATTGAGTGTGGAGGTGATGTCTCTGAATCACCAGACCTGCAAGCTCAGTTAAGAGAAGTCAACGCTTTAGGATCTCTTCTCAACGACTGGGTAAGAAGGGAAACCCTGTCTATTTTTAGTTCGAATAAAATTCCAGCTATTGTTGGCGGCGACCATTCTGTTCCATTTGGAGCTCTTCAAGCAGCCGCTCAATTCCATCCTCAGTTTGGCATTTTACACTTCGATGCTCACAGCGACACTCGAAAGGCCTATGAGGGTTTTACTTGGTCACACGCATCTATTATGCACAATGTTCTTCAGAACATCCCGCAGGTTGCAAGACTTGTTCAAGTTGGTATCCGGGATTTCTGTGAAGAAGAGACGACTTTCTGTGAAACCGAAAAGAATCGCGTTAAAACCTTCACTGATTCCTCATTACAAAGCAGAAAGTACGAGGGAGTTTCCTGGAAGACAATCTGTGATGAGATTATAAAGGAGCTCCCCTCAGTTGTGTGGATCTCGTTTGATATTGATGGGCTAGATCCAAAGCTCTGTCCCAACACCGGGACACCAGTTCCAGGCGGCCTCGAATTCAATGAAGCTATTTATTTGATCAAAGCTCTGGCTTTATCAAAACGGAAAATTATTGGGTTTGATTTAAATGAAGTAGCTCCCGATCCTTCTGGCCGAAATGAATGGGATGCCAATGTCGGTGCCCGTTTACTTTACAAACTCACGGCTTGGACTCTGTTTTCTCAAGGGAAAGCACGCCGCTTGCGATAACTTTTCTAAAACGAAGCTGATGTAAAACTGCAGCCAATGCTAGCGCAAAAATCATCCCCAACCAAAAACCAACGGGCCCTTGATTTAAACCGAATGCGAGTCCGATACTCAAGCTCATTCCAACAATTCCATAAGAGATCAAAGTATTAATAAAGGGGATACGGGTGTCTTTTAACCCTCTCAGAATATAAATTCCAACCACTTGAAGGCCGTCGAAAATTTGAAATACGCCGGCAATTCGGACGAGCTTTTCGGCTAATAACTTGATAGCGGGATCTGAGTTGTAGAGTCTTACGATTTGCTCCGAAAAGATGAGAAGAAAAGAGGCATTTAAAATGGCTAAACCAAGTGATAGCAAAAGTCCTACTTTTCCAGCTCGTTTAACTCCGGTCCAATCTCGTCGTCCAGCAAATCCTCCCACCCGAACGGAAACTGCAAAGGAGACCCCGAGTGGGACCATGAAAGTGGCTGAAGCTACATTGAGAGCAATTTGATGGGATGCAACTGCCATGGTGCCCATTAATCCCATGATGAGAGTACTCCCACTGAAGTAAATCATTTCCGACAGCATCGCTCCACTGGAAGGAAGACCAATCTTAATGATCTCCCGCATTTTTTCTCGACTGATCTCTGTTTTGTCCCAAAGCTTGAGCGAGCGATACTTTTTGGAAAAAGTTAAATAGCTTCCCAACCCCAAACACAAAACTCCTTGAGTAAAAGCAGTAGCAAAACCAGCTCCTGCAACCCCTAGATTCGGAAACTCCCATTTTCCATTTACAAGAACGTAATCAAGAAAAGCATTCAAACAGGCCCCTATCACGACCAACACAATGGTTGGTTTGGGGTCCTCCACTGAATCACAAAATTGCCGAAAAACAATAAATGCCAAATGAAAGGGGACTCCCCAGACAATGGCTTTAAAGTAATGATTTGCAATCACCACTAATTCCGGTTTTTGCCCCAGGAAAGTGAGGATCCAATTACCTAAAACAACCATTGAACCCATCGCAATCGCTAAAAGGCCAGCTAGCAACAGGCCCGAGTGGATGGTCTGTCGATATTCATGAATCTCCCCTCTTCCAAAAGCATGGGAAACCAAGGGATTAATAGAGCTTAAAATCCCCAGACAGACCAATTGAAGAAGCCAATAGTAGGTAGTTGCGATTGCCATTCCCGCCAAGGACTGAGCCCCTAGCTGACCGACCATCATGTTATCGACAACGGGCATGCTCATCCAGAGAAGCTGAGTAAGCACCATCGGAAATGAAAGTCTTGCAAGTTTTTTTAGCTCAGTAAGCACGACCCTCTTTCCACATCTTTTCAAAATGTTTTTTAAACCGCTCTACAATTTTCGGCTCACTTAGGTACACCTGATTTTCCTGATTCTTGAAGCTCGCATTGATCGTAAAATTAAATGATCCTGTCTCCACCATCTTTTCATCCACCAAAACAAATTTATTATGCATGATGCCCCTTTGAACGCCCATTCTCACTTCAGCTCCTGCTCTGATTAAAGTTGAAACCAATGAATGAGGTTCCTTGCTTTGTCTCTTGTCCACAAGAATTCGAACGGGAATTCTTCTGGCGGCAATCAAAATCTCATGAACAATCTGAGGATGGGTGACATCAAACACCGCAATCTCCAAAGACCGCTCAGCAGAACGAATCACCCCTATTAGTTTTTCATCACATGCTTCGTCGGGAGAAAAACAAACATCTCCAGTCGGAAATGAATGGGCCTTATTTTCGGGGGCAGCCCGTCGAACTTGAGAGGTACAGGCTCCCACCCAAACCAAGGCACACACAAACAAAATGAGTCTCATTTTAAGTTCCAGCTTTCCTTGATATCGCAACCTAGTTTTTCTTCGGAGACTTTTTTGTAAGCTTCCAAAACGGGAGAGGTTTCACGATTAAACGCCTCTCTGCCATTAGCAATTTTGACTTGAGTTGAATGATAAAGAAAGATTTCTTGAAAAAGCTTGTTTTTTGCGAAAGCTGAAAACAAGCGGGGGCCAAACTCACACCAGGCTTCATGATATCCGCGTTCTCCAAGCCTGAGAGCTAGCTCAGACAAACATAACCCGTCATCCAATTCAGAAACAGCCACACAGTCTATTCCTCGAGCGAGCAAATTTTGCCTTCTTTCTTCGGAGGCAGAATTGCCATGAACTAATGTGACAGATTGAGCTGTGTCCATTAGCTGACATTCTGGCGAAAATGAAAGCCGCTGATCTAAGATCCAAACTGGCTTCTTGATTACGGAAGAACCCGAGCGAACGTTGAGACGTGGATCATCTGCCATTAAAGTCGAAATACTTGTGACGATCACATCTGCCTGAGCCCTTCGAAAATGAGTGAATCGATCGGCAAGTTCTCCAGTAATTTTTACAGGGGAGCCATCCGCTGAACACACTTTTTCGTCTTGTGAAAGAGCCAATTTGCCCGTTAACCAGGTTTTTTGATGCCCCGTCCACCACGCATAACTTTTATAGAAATCTTGAATCTCTTTTAGAGGTAAATAATCGGTTTTAATTCCTGCTTGATTTAAAATTTCCCCTCCCTTGCCAGACACAATGGGATTGGGATCGACAAAACCGTAAACCACCCTTCCTAAAGGTTTTGATTTAAGAAGGTCCGTGCAAGGCGGAGTCTTTCCAAAATGGCAACAGGGTTCCAGCGTTACATAAAGCGTTGCCCCCGCTGCTTCGATTCCTAGGTTTTTAAGAGCCTCTACTTCGGCGTGCGGTGACCCCGTTCCAAAATGAAACCCACGTCCCAGAACCCTGCCTTCTTTAATAATAATCGCCCCCACTGCCGGGTTGGGAGAAGTATACCCCTTTCTCTGGGCCGCTAAATCAAGGGCCTCCAATAAAAACTTGTGATCTTCATTCATTGAATTAACAATTAACCTAATGCAACGGGATCAATCAATAAAATGTCTCAAGAATGAAGCTTTCGACCTTCTTGTCATTGGGGGCGGTTCAACTGGAGCGGGGATTGCTCTAGATGCTCAGACTCGGGGCCTGAAAGTTGCTTTGGTAGACCAAGGAGACTTCACTTGTGGGACCTCCAGTCGTAGTACCAAACTGGTCCACGGGGGAGTTCGTTACCTAGAACAAGCTGTGATGCACCTTGACCGAAGTCAGTTTCGTCTCGTCAGAGAAGCCCTTCAGGAACGAAAAGTTTTAAGCGAAATAGCCCCTCATTTGGTCACTTGGCTCCCGTTACTCATCCCCATGTATCGAAGATGGGAAGCTGCTTATTACAACACCGGACTCCGAATGTATGATTGGCTTGCGGGAAAGAACCTAGTCCACCGAAGCCGGTTTGTATCCCGTCACGAAGCTTTGGATTTATGTCCCTTTTTAAAAAAGAGCGGGCTCAAAGGTGGAGTGATTTATTTCGATGGCCAATTCGATGATTCTCGAATGGGTTTAAGCATTTTACTAACCGCCTCTCAACGAGGAGCGATTATTTCGAATTACACTCGGGTAAGTGGTTTTATCAAATCGAGTGGAAAAATTACTGGAGTCCATCTCCAAGATTCTTTGAGTGGCGAAACTTGGACGACCCGAGCCTCTCAAGTGATTAATGCAACCGGCCCTCACACGGACACCTTGCGAAAAATGGACTCCCCCGAATGTCAGCCGCTCGTCAGAGCGAGTTCGGGCGCTCATTTGGTCACTCCCCTTCCCAGCCCAGAGCCGAAAGTAGGAGTTCTCATTCCTAAAACTCAAGACAAACGCGTTCTTTTTGTTCTCCCTTGGTTAGGACACCTCTTGATAGGGACCACCGATAATCCAGCTGAGATAAGTTCGGATCCGAAACCATCGCCTCAGGACGTTTCTTTTATCCAAAATGAATATCAAAGATATTTTGATGGATCTTTAGATTCATCCCGAATCGAATCCTCATGGTCGGGGCTACGCCCACTCGCTGATGAGACGGCTCAGAAAGGAACTGCTTCTCTTTCTCGTGACCATTCCTTTGACGAAAGCGCTTCAGGTCTATTGAGTGTGTTCGGCGGTAAATGGACGACCTATCGAATTATGGCCCTGGAGACCGTCGATAAAATTGCGGAGCGTTTCAATAAAAAATTAGGCCCATGCATCACCAAAAATGTAAAACTGATCGGTGCCGATTCGTTCAACCTGGGCTCTGCAAAGATCTGGACAGAGAAAGGCTTTCGTCCAGAATCAGTAGATCACCTTCTGAGATCTTATGGCGATAAAATTTCTGAAGTACTTAAATTGGCTACAGGAGATTTGAAAGAACCCATTCACGCGAGGCATCCCATGCTTTTGGCGGAAGTCATTTACAGCGCTAGGACCGAATATGTGTGCCGGTCTTCAGATGTGTTATTTAGACGAACTCGGCTGGCTTTCTTAGACAAGAAAGCAGCTAAAGAGGCTTTTCCAAAGGTAAGCGCCCTGTTAGCTCAAGAACTCAAGTGGAGCGAACAAGAAAAAGAAGCTGACCGGCTTGATTTCACCAGTCAGCTCTAATGTTATTTCTGGATAGGATACTGCGGAGAAATTTTCTTAATTTTCTCCACTAACCTCTCGATATCCTTGCCATCCTTGGCTTTAGATATCTTAGCTTTAAGTTGTTGAATCTTGGCACGTCTTCTTCGACGGCGATCGATTTCTTGTCTTCGAGTAAAAGCACCCATTCTTGTCTCCTTATGAGGGCTCAATAATACAGGCTCTCATTAAAAAGAAAAGTCCCGTCCACTGATTTTTCTATAAATTTTCCCTGGCGAAATCCCGAGCTCCCCTTCCAGTTCCGCAAATTGAGGGGGCCAAAGGTGCGGATCAAAATGCATGGGTTCCGGAGGCACCCCGAGAATCTTAGCTACTAACTCGGAACAATAAAATGAATCATCTCCCCAGGAAAACTGAGAGTCGTAGGGTCTTCCAATCCAGTTCTCAATTTGTTTGAACATTTCCTCAGCCAGCTCAACTGAAATGGTTTCCTTGATCGTCCCAAACCGCTTTAATTCTTTCGGCTCCACCCAGGAAACCCCGGTTCTTGGATGAGAGTGAAGAACTTTTCCATTCAACGAAATCACGACATGGGCGTAGGGGAAATCGGGTTCTAGTTGAACGACTTCCCCTTTTGAATCTTGCACTTCCAAAAAAGACACTTCGAAACCTGCAAAAGCGAATGTCGCACTAGTGGCAATCAAAAAAATCCAGCTTTTCAACATGGGTGTTGTTTTCGCTTTCTTAAGCAGGCAACGGCAAGACCGGCCGCATTAAGTTCAAGATCCATTTTTAAAAGCAACTCAACCTCTTTGGTAACTTTGATCTCGCATCTTTCTAATTCCTGCTTGAAATAGTCAGATAATTTTTTCAAAACGGTGGATTCGACCTCAGAATCTGGAATATTTTCCCTATCGCAATCTAAGATAAGACTCTGATGAAAAAACAAATGGCGCTTGAGTAGTTTTGCTCTTTCCGTAATACCAGTTACGGGTCCGAAATGGGTTAAGTAAGCCGTCTCAGCTTTTAAAGCCTCTATTTGATCAATGGCTCGAAGGGCTTCTTCATAATCAAAGTCAACGGGACTGGTGGAAGGAATATGAAATGGCTTCGTCCCAGTAAGAGCCGGATAACTCAATCCAAAAGCATCGCCGGTAAAAACACTCTTAGTGTTTTCCTCAAAGACACAGAAGTGGTGCGAAGCATGCCCTCGGGTATAAACAAATCTTAATGAAATGCCCTCCCAGAGAATGGTTTCACCATCTGAAATTTCACGGACACGATTTTTGGGAAGTGGCTTAATTTCTCCATACAGCCCCAAAAACTCATCTTCCCCGTAAACCTTTTTGGCGCTGGCAATTAGTCTTTCCGGCTCTGTAAGGGTTTTAGCTGCCTTGGGATGAGCCAGAACAACAGCCTTAGGAAACCGAGCAGCCAAGGCAGCAGTCGCTCCTGCATGATCGAGATGAGCGTGAGTCACGATGAGATAATCTACCGACTCATTCTGTGCGCCTTGTTGTTTTAATCCAGCTAACAAATAGGGGATGGCCTGATTGGTGTTATTTTCAATAAAAATAGCTCTTCCATTTTTTACTTTTAGAAAAGCTGCCGCAAACCTAGGAAACCGGTAGTGGCAATCAATCACTAACCAATCATTTTTCATTTACCATATCTTAAAAGGGATGATCGGAAGAGACAAACTCATAATGATCCAGATCATAGCTTTTGAGGGGAGTTGGAACCAAATGATTTACCTTTTTTAAATGAAACTCGCCCAGTTGGTTGCGAATCCCAACAATGTCAGAGCCATCGGAGAGAATAAATCCTAGTTTACCGGTATAAAAGTCGTAGCTTCCATCTAAAACGGAAACTCGAAAGCCCAAACTTCTAAAGACAGTCCAACCCGAAAAGGTCAGTGGGTGAAATGGATTATCACTGTTAAATGGAGTCTGTCCCAATTCCACTATTAAATTAATATCCCACTGCGGCCCTCTGTAAAAACCTGCGAGAGACTTCATGGTAGTGGCCCCCGAAGGAAGCTTTACTTCGCCCTCTTTTCTCATTTCAAACTGGCCGACGCGTCCAAAAAGAAGCGAATACCATATTCCTCTAATGAACCCATCACCCATTTCTTCAACGTGTATCACCGCATCTAAGTCGGCTTGGGGACGTTGAAAACTGAAACGAAAAGGAGCTTTATGAATCGGGTATTCTCGAGTGGCAAATCGATAGCTAACGGCTTCTCGCTCGGCGAACTCGCCAAAAAATAGCTGTGCCACAGCCGACATGCTAATTTCTTCATTCGATTTCTCTACTCCAGGCTCTTGGAAGGTTTGAATGTTGATTTCTGCTCGTTGATAGGTCCCCAAGTACTCGTGGTACACGTAGCCCCGATATACTCCGCCAATTTCTTTCGCTTTTACTTCTTTAATTGGAGGCCGGTCTGGAAAAGCCTCAACTACTTCTTTTTCAGTTTCTAAAGCAAGCGTCTGGTCATCTTGAATTCTTTTAAATTCACAGTCTCGACACTTTAACCCTCCGGGAATGGCCTGGCACTTAACCGTTTTTCGGGGCCCCATGAGAACAAGGTCGTTGTCGAAAACATTATAAGTCCCCTTATCAAAGATCCCGACCGTGCAGTATTCCGCAGATTCAATACAGAGGTTTTCTTCTTTGCTGGCCCAGTTGGCTTGTATTCGGTAAGACGAAAAGGGATTTCCAATTTTCGTCGTGTCTTCAGTATTCCGAAAAGTATTTATCTGAAGCATCTGTCGAGACCCATCGCTGCACACTCCCTCATATTTTCCTGCAACGGGTTCAATGATCGGAAACTTCGGTGGAATCGTTCCTTCTTTGCTGAGAAACAGTTCCCCTACATTGCCTCCGTAATTTGAACGAAATATTCCAGACAACTGGCCAGGCGCAGCCATTTTTAAGATGACACTGACCTCCTGATCCGGATGAACCAGAGGCAGTGTTTTTTCATTGCTATTAAATTTGATGTCATCAAAATGGTAGGTCATGTATTCGGCGGAACTAAAGTCTCCGAAGTGAAGCTTCACAAATGCCATAAACTCAAAGCGATCAATCTCTCTTTCTTCATCGCCCTCATTACTCACCAAAATATCTAATTGAACTAATTGGTCTCGGTTTAATTTTTCATTGTGGAGAACGCCATTGTATCGGCCTGCTAATTCAAGAGGGGTTTCCTCCTGGGCCAGAAGGAGGCTAGAGAAGATCAGTCCTACCCAACAAAAAATAAAAAGGTTTTTCACGGCCCCACTTATACTCGATTTTTGGTGACATTTGTTGGCAAAGCTAATAATAAAATCGCCCATGAAAACTTTATTATTTATTCTCTTAGTTTCAATTACTTCGACATCTTTTGCTGGTGAGACAAAACTGGGCTGGGGGCATGAATCCGAAGCCAGTGCGGTCATTTCCTCGGGAAATGCGGACAACCAGACCTACAGTCTGACCCAGTCGACCCAATACTTGTGGCCAGACGATGCTGTCAAAACCAAAGCACGATACCTGCTTGGGAAAACCTCCGGCACGGAAACGGCGAGAAACTGGGCAGTCGGAGCACGGTACGAAAGAAGCCTCTCAGCGGTTTTGTCGGCCTATTTGGGTTACCAAATCGATAGCAATATTTTTGCAAATTTGGATTACCGTCATACCGGGGATTTGGGATCCAAATACACTTGGCTATCTGGAGATGCCCACACTCTTTTTTCAGAGCTGGGGTATCGTTTAACCAAAGAAAATCAACTCAACCCAAATCTCGAACTCACCAGTCATTTTTTAAGAGCCTACACGGAATGGGTGGCGAATTGGACTTCTGTGCTTTCCAGCAAAGCTTACGTTGAATATCTTCCCAATCTCACTCGCTCTTCAGATTGGCAGCTAAACAGTGAAGTCAGTTTAGGGGTCAAAATGAGCGATGTTTTTTCTCTTAAAACAGGATACTTATTTTTGTATCGAAATACGCCGGCGGGCGTGGGCAAAAAGCAGCTCGACACTGTTTTTTCTACTGCTCTCGTTGCTAAATTTTAGGAGTACCTCATGTTCAAGAAAAAGTTATTGTTCTGTCTTCTGAGTTTGTTAGTCAGACCTGCTTTTTCATTGGACACCGTCCCCTACGTCGACCTCAATCAGTACCTGGGCGTTTGGTACGAAATTGCGAGCTACCCCATGTTCTTTCAGCGAGGCTGTGTTGCCACAAAAGCAACCTACTCCATGCGGCCCGATGGAAACATCGGAGTCTTCAACGAATGCCGTAAAGAAAGTTTTGATGGTCCCTTAAAGAAAGCGGAAGGCATTGCTCGAGTAGTGGATACGAAAACCAACTCAAAGCTTGAAGTGAAGTTTTTTCTCTTTTGGGGAAACTACTGGATCATTGATTTAGATGAGGAATACCGATTCGCCGTGGTTTCAGAGCCACGTCAAAAGTATCTTTGGATCTTAAGTAGAACCCCCATCATGAAGGAAGATGTGTATCAAGGCATCCTCAACCGACTAAAAGACAAGGGCTTTGATTTAACCCGTCTTAAGATGACTCCGCAACCTCTGCCCGGTTGATGCCTCGGGTTGGGATAGCGATAAATGCCTAACAAAGTCTGACTCAGTGAGAATTCCAATCAGCTTTTGACCTTCCACGACGGGTAAACAGCCAAATTTATTCTCCAGAAGTTTCAAACCGGCTTCCCGAAGGCTCTCCTCAGGATCGGTTGTTTCTACTCCGCGAGACATCACTTCTGCTACTGTAGTATTTCGCAAATAATCTCGTACTTGGGAAAAAGGGAGGCTTTCTTTGGAAAACAAAGCGGCAGCTACCATATCTCTCTGTGAGAGCACTCCAACCACTGACAGTTCCGAATCCACCACTGGAAGATGACGTATTTTGTGTTCTTCCATGGCATCATAAGCAGCATCAAGACGATCATTTTCCCTGGCAAAGACCACTTCCTCCGTCATTAAATCTGCGACGATTAACTTTTCCATGGTTCTTCCCTTCTCTTCTACGGCATTGCTTTTTTGGTACTGACTGCCAGTGGGGCGACTTCTTTTTCGTATTGAGTAGAAATTCTGTCACAAAACGCTTTCACCTTATGAAGATGCCCGCCCTGTTTTAATTCGTCCTCTGTTAAAACTAATTCGGCCAAAGGCATTTTTTTCACTAAATCTCGCAACTGAAATAAAACGCGATGTCCGCCTGAACCCCCTTCTGTCACAATAAAAGCCACTCGAGGTAGCTTAGCTTCCATTTTTAAAAGGTAAGTACGCATCGGGCTTGATATCCGCGCCATCCAAACGGGAGTGGCTAATACAACGACGTCAAATTGCGAGGGATCGTGTGTGGGAGAATTAATATTCGGGGCAATTCCCACAAAAGCCTCCCAAGCTGAACGAAGGTACCCCAAAGGCCCCGTTCGATGTTGCATTTCTGTAATTTCTTCTCGTTTTTCAGCACCTAACGTATCGGCAATTAAATCGGCGACTTTCTTTGTCCCACCACTTCTTGAAAAACTTACTACCAGAGCCTGAAATTTCTTAGCCATCGTGAACCCTCCTTACCCCTCCTCTAACGGTGAGCAAGTTTAAGACCAAGTCCTCTGTACTGAGTTTCAGAATTTAATATTGCAAAATAAAAAGCTTTTGGCTGTTCTCTTGCGAAAGCCACTCTCAAAGAGATCAGAAATCAATCTGTAACCCAGCAACGGCGTAGTGTAGGAAACTAAAAGTATAGACCTTGGAATTGTCAGCGCCACCTTCCAAGATCCGATATCCTACATTCACGTACCATGAAGGGTGTACCTCGTAGACCAGTCGCAAGATGACGTCTTCAGCTCTTCCCTGAGGCGCTGCGAGGGCATCTCCTTCCAGATCAAAGATGAGCCCACGCCCTAACTGGTAATTCACTCGAAAATGAAGTAGCGGAACAAATCCAAGATCTGATTTTTTTGCGGTCAAAGCCCCTTGAGCAAGGGATATTTCCGCATCTCGAATTTTTGCCGTAAAACCAAGCCATACCTTCCAACTTTCGTCATTCAGCACCTTGTATCGATAAGTCAGACGATAGGAATTAAAGCGAAAGAGACTTTCGGTCAGTGTCCCTGCTACAAATGTTTGGTCTTGGAATAGAATATTGGTGTCGATGACATGCGAGCCTTTTAGGCTGAGTGGTGCGAATAAAAGACGAAATTCACTTTTTTTTGTCCAACGATATCCCGCATAAATTCGTCCCGCCAAGAAGGGTCCCCCGCCAAATTCCTTAAGTGAAAAAAAAGTTCCTGAATCTCCGGGGATGCGACAGTCATTACGCGTTTGCCAAACTGGCCCCGCTTCCATTTGTAAAAACCAAGATGGTTTTGATTCGATTCCAAAGAGTGGGACAGAAAGAATCAAAAAAGCTATCAGCCATCTCATAACTTTACTTTTTCAGCTATGAGTTGATGAAAGTGATAGGCCGTTTTTTCCCGGGACACACTGAACCTTCCCGAGCGATAAAAAGCACTCTCAAGACCTTTTTGAACCTCTTCGCAAATTTCCTGATCCTCTAATTGTACTTGGTGAGCGACTTTTAAACTCTCTTCGATGAAATGAGAGTTCTCTTGAGAAATATCCTGAAAGTAGAAATCAAAAATGACTCGACACCGATCGACTGCTTCGGGAATCACTAGGTTTACGTCCATGACTCCTTCGTAAAGATTAATCATCAGGTTTGGATACAACCACCAATACTGGGCCGTCCCCTTTCGAACCTGAGAAACTCCTTCACCCGATTTGGACTTAAGCGGGGCCGTTTGAAGGCTGGAATTTGAAAAAAGTTCCGATCGATATTCGGAATAAGGAATCACTCCAGCCAAAGCCGGATGCAAAGTGCTGATGTGATAGCCCCCATCTAAATAATTATCTACGAAAACTTTCCAATTGCACTGAAGTGGGTACTCGACTCTCTTTGCGAACTTCATGGTCTCCAACTCAAATGAAGCCGATTCTCTTACAAAAGGTGCCCAAGACTCTTCAAATGAAACCGTGGGCTCACTCAATGAAACAAAAAGCCAGGGTCCCAATTCTTTCACGTAGAATCGAGGAAGGGAGTTTTCTTCTTTTTTAAAATGAGACACTCCCTCAAATTCGGGAGTTGTTTTTAGAGAGCCCTCTAAATCATACGTCCAACCATGATACTGACATCGAAGCCGAGAACTTTCTCCGAGGGGAGCCCGACAGACTTTAGCGGCTCGGTGACGACAAATATTTGAAAAAGCGTAGAGCTTCCCTTCGTAATTCCTCGAAACTACGACCGACTCTTTACCCACCTGGGCAGTCATCCAAGTTCCAGGTTTCGAGATTTCTTCGGATCGCCCAACCCAAACCCACTCTTTCTTGAAAATATGAGCTAGCTCTGCTTCAAAGATTTCAGAGTGGGTATACCAATCACTGGGCAGGCTCAGAGCTTTATCCAAGGGCAAATGTCGATCGAAGGGTGCACTCATAGGGGTAAAAGTACTGGGGCTTTAGACATGAGTCAAAGCCCGTAACCCCCTTATTTTTACTTAGCTTTTTATTTATCGTTGAGTTCAATATCAGTTTGGATATACTGCATCGCATTAATGGAGGCCTTATGCGTTTTCAATCCGGTTTCTTCCTTCTTTTCCTGAGTTTTTTGTCCGTTCTTTCTGCAGCAAACGAACAACCTTGCCGCAGCATTGAGTGGGCTCGCCTCGAAAATTCACGAGATGTTGAACGAATGAAAGATGTTTGTGAAGTTCAACAAAGCCTTGCGATTTTCGTAGATGGAGTAACAGAACTTACTTTTCCCCGACTAAAACGGGCAGGACTCATTAATATTGAATCGAATGGTTTAGAAGCCATTGCATTTCCAAAATTAGAACAAGCCCGAGATATTTATCTTTCAGGTTCAGATCTCAAAGTAGCTGAGTTTCCTGTGTTGAATACCGTTAGTGCCCGATTGGCCATCCAAGAAAAAAATGTTCAGTTTCTAAACTTCCCTGCGTTAAGAAAAGTGGGCAGATTGATTTTGCAAGGCTGCTTAAATCTGGAGTTTGTCTTTGCTGACAAGCTTTATGATATCGCTTCCATTCGAATGGACGGTAACCCCGCTCTTAATCCTGCGAGTGCAGAAAATTTGAAAAATGTCACTCGAGTGATGAGCCCTGAGGAAACCGCTTATATCCAAAATGCTCAAGAAGAAATGCGACTGTTCAAAAGAAAACTTTTAGAAAAGTCTCTCAACCAGCCTCCCGTTCGGCCCACGGGACATCACACGAGTTTTGATTCTTTTGGATTCATCAAGAGTTATTACGAGTGGTATCCCTACGAATATAACCGATACTGGAGCGTGATTGGCCCTTGGGGATATTGGCTTTTATATCCTTAAGAAAGAGAATTCTTGGGGTGGGTGACGGGAATTGAACCCGCGACACCCAGAGTCACAGTCTGGTGCTCTAACCAACTGAGCTACACCCA
>Ga0214923_10003219_pt1 | contig 20669 bp, 17 predicted proteins | sample LL1510_MetaG_FD_177993 | JGI IMG/M metagenome (GOLD analysis project Ga0214923, IMG submission 177993) | Freshwater microbial communities from Lake Lanier, Atlanta, Georgia, United States - LL-1510 | ecosystem: Environmental > Aquatic > Freshwater > Lake | place: USA: Georgia | collected...
TAATAATCTTATTAAATCTTATGATATATCAAATAATAATCTTATTAAATCTTATGATATATCAAATAATAATCTTATTAAATCTTATGATATATCAAATAATAATCTTATTAAATCTTATGATATATCAAATAATAATCTTATTAAATCTTATGATATAAGTTGTAATAATTTAATTAAATCTTATGATATATCAAATAATAATCTTATTAAATCAAATGATATAAGTTGTAATAATTTAATTAAATCTTATGATATATCAAATAATAATGAAATAAAAACTCTAAATTTAATATCATATGATATATCAAATAACAATCTTATTAAATCTTATGATATAAGTTGTAATAATTTAATTAAAACAGATCATTTAAAAGCTAAATATATATATAATGATACAAAAATAGAAATAATAGATATATCAAGTAATCATATAATAGTGAATGATATGAGTTGTAATAATATAAGTAATAATGGATATGTGAATATAAAAGATATATCAAGTAATTATATTAATGTTATGGATATTAGTAGTAATCATATAATAGTGAATGATATATCATGTAATAATATAAATACAGATGGTTATATTAATATTAGAGATATATCGAGTAATCATATAATAGTAAATGATATATCTTGTGGAATAATAAGTAATAATGGTTGGATTAATATTATAGATATATCAAGTAATTATATTAAATCAATTGATATGTCAAATAATAATTTAATTAAAACAATATCATTAACATCAAATGATATATCAAATAATAATTTAATTAAAACAATATCATTAACATCAAATGATATATCAAATAATAATTTAATTAAAACAATATCATTGACATCAAATGATATATCAAATAATAATCTTATTAAATCTAATAATATATCAAATAATAATCTTATAATATCAAATGATATATCAAATAATAATCTTATTAAATCTATTGATATATCAAATAATAATGAAATTAAAACATTATCATTAATATCTAATAATATATCAAATAATAATCTTATAATATCAAATGATATATCAAATAATAATCTTATTAAATCTAATGATATATCAAATAATAATGAAATTAAAACATTATCATTAATAGTATATGATATATCATGTAATAATATGATAAAAGTTAATAATATTAAAGTTCAAACTATATTAAATCCAGGTTCTAAAATAGAAATAATAGATTTATCATGTAATAGTATAACAACAAATGGTAAAGTTGATATTAGTAATATATTATCAAGTGATATATCAAATAATAATGAGATAAAAACGGATCATTTAAAAGTGAATTATATATATAATGATAATAAAGTAGAAATAATAGATATATCAAGTAATCATATAATAGTAAATGATATGAGTTGTAATAATATAAGTAATAATGGTTTTGTGAATATAATAGATATATCAAGTAATTATATTAATGTTATAGATATATCAAGTAATCATATTAAAAGTGTAGATATATCATGTAATAATCTAAGTTATGATGGATATATTAATATAAGAGATATATCAAGTAATTATATTAAAAGTGAAGATATATCATGTAATAATGAAATAATAACAGATCATTTTAAAGTAAATTATATATATAGTGATAATAAAGTAGAAATAATAGATATATCAAATAATCATATACAAGGTAATGATATAAGTTGTAATAATATAAGTAATAATGGTTTTGTGAATATAATAGATATATCAAGTAATTATATCAATGTTATAGATATATCAAGTAATCATATAATAGTAAATGATATAAGTTGTAATAATATAAGTTATGATGGATATGTGAATATAAGAGATATATCAAGTAATTATATAATAGTAAATGATATGAGTTGTAATCATATACAAGGTTATGATATAAATTGTAATCATATAAGTTATGATGGATATGTGAATATAATAGATATATCGAGTAATTATATAATAGTAAATGATATGAGTTGTAATAATATAAGTAATAATGGTTTTGTGAATATAATAGATATATCAAGTAATTATATTAATGTTATAGATATTTCATGTAATCATATTATAGTGAATGATATAAGTTGTAATAATATAAGTTATGATGGATATGTGAATATAATAGATATATCGAGTAATTATATTAATGTTATGGATTTATCAAGTAATCATATACAAGGTAATGATATAAGTTGTAATAATATAAGTAATAATGGTTTTGTGAATATAATAGATATATCAAGTAATTATATTAATGTTATGGATATTAGTTGTAATCATATAATAGTAAATGATATAAGTTGTAATAATATAAGTTATGATGGATATATTAATATAAGAGATATATCAAGTAATTATATTAAAAGTGAAGATATATCATGTAATATAATAACAATAAATAATATAAAAACAAATATTAATAATTTAATATCAGCATATGGAGATACAGAAGATAAACAAGGTGATATTAGATTTAAAACTATGGGAGATGACATTACAAATATATATTTATGTATAAGAACATATAAAAATGGTATAGATAAAATATGGAAAGAAATACAATTAATTGATATAAATTAATTAAAATAAATTAATAAGGCGAATAAGTCGAACGAAGTGAGATGAGCCTATATATGATATAAATTAATTGAAATAAATTATATGATATAAATTATATGATATAAATTAATTGAAATAAATTAATTGAAATAAATTAATAGAAATAAATTATATGATATAAATTATATGATATAAAATTGTTGAGGCTCATCTCACTTCGTTCGACTTATTCGCCTATATATGATATAAATTAATAGAAATAAATTATATGATATATAAAATTGTTGAGGCTCATCTCACTTCGTTCGACTTATTCGCCTATATATGATATAAATTAATAGAAATAAATTATATGATATATAAAATTAATGAGGCTCATCTCACTTTGTTCGACTTATTCGCTTATTTATAATAGTAATTCATATTTATTATAATAAAATAATGATATAAAAGATTAATAATATAATGAGGCTCATCTCACTTCGTTCGACTTATTCGCCTATAATAGATATATATAAATTTAATTTTATTTATAATAGAAATAAAATTAAATCAATTTTGGTATTTTTCTTTGAATTGATAAATTTTGTTAATATGATTAATATATTTGATACCAGTACAATTTTCTAAAATAAATTCCCAGAAATGTATTTTAGAATCATTGTTTAATTTTTTAAATAGACTATTAGGACATAATGCTATTTGATCAAATATTTTTTCATATAAATAATTTGATATTTCATAATATTCATCTAAAATTTGTAAATTATCAATCATATCATGATATTGTTCTGGTGACATACCATTAGATAATATATCATCATTAGAATCACTAGTAATAGAATAACTCATAATTTATAAATATAATAATATATATAAATATAGTTTTAAATAAGTTTAAAAAATCATGAAAATTTAGAACTCCATTTATAAAAATTGTTACGTAGATTTTTATTAATAAGATAATCACCAGTAATAGGATCTCTAATATTTTCATTAACACAAATATCAATTAATTTTCTAAAAATATTATCTAAATAAAATCTTCTTGTATTATTTTTAATACCAACATATATAATAGGTTTATTATTATTTTCAGTATTAGATATATATTTTTTTTGAATATTATTTGATGGATGTGGATATATATTTAAATCATTATTATCATAATAATAATGTTTTTGTTTAATTTCATAATCTGTTGGATTATAATATAATTGTATTTGTTTATTTTTTGATAAATAAAGACTATTTGTTTCTATATTATAATTATTTAAAATTTTAATATTAGTTTCAATTCTAGAATCTAACCATAATTTATGAGTATTAATGTGTATTAATGGAACATAATTAAAATCATTATTATTTTCACCAAAAGTGTTTGTGGTATCTTTTAATTTTTTATTTTTAATAATAATTTTGTTATTAGAAGAATTAAAAGATGAATTAGAAAGATTATCAGTATTAAGATGAGTATTCATTAAATAGAGAATATAATAAAAATATCAAGATTATATAAATAAAATTATAAAAATAATATTTATATCATTTAATAAAAAAAATAATAAAGACTTATTTAATAAAATTATTTTTAGTTTTTTGTGGTTTTTGTGATTTAATAACTTGACGTTTTAAATTAGTAGATTGTTTTATTGTTCTTTTTGATAATATTTCAGTAGTACATACATATGCTGTATCTTTATTATTAAGAATTTTTGTTAATGTTTCTTGAATTATTTCTGGAGTGATGGCACTTTTAGATTCTTTAACATTTCTAGTAATAGCACCTTTATTAGTAACAATAACATCATCTTTTTGTTTTTCCATATATTCTAATATATAAGATTCAAATTGTTTTTTTTCATCTTTATATTCTTTTAATTCTTCATTAATTTCTTTAATTTTTTCATCTAAAGCTAACCAAGTTAATATCATATCTTTAAAATCTTCTGATACATCAGTTATATCAGTTTTTTTTAAATTAGGATCATCTTGTTTATGTTTATTTTTATTAGATTTATTTTTATTAGAGTTATGATTAATTAAATCATTTTCTAAATCTTTATTAGTATCATTAAGAGATTCAATAGGATCAATATTAGAATTATCAAGTAAATTATCAGACATAATAAATAAGATATATAATATAATAGATATTAAGATAATAATAATGTTAAATATAATTTATAAAAAATTTATAATAAATTTAGTAAAATAATTTAATAAAAGAATTATTTTATGAAAAAAATTATAATAAAATTAACATAATGATTTAATATTATAATCTGGTTCAATAGTTGAATTATTCCATGGAGATACTACAAATTTTGGACATGGTGGTGCTACTCTAATATCTCTAGAAGCATTTTTTTTAGATTGACCAACAGTATCAATACCGAATTTCATTTCAGGGACTTCAATAGAAATAGCTTTATCTAAATCAAAGAGATCAGTATAAGAATCGAACCATTTTTCATTAGGTTTACCAGGTAATAAATCTTTTGTTTGTAAATTATCTCTTGGTTTTAACGTTTGACTTACATATTTTGGATCATTTGTATTTGCTCCCAAAGTGTAACTTTCACCATAATTTGATAAAACATCATAATTCATAGCACTATTAGGCATAATACCTGATTCATCTGGTATTGATTTAGTTGGTGCTTTAATACTTGATACTGTTGATTTAGTTGAATCTATTGGATTAGTTGAAACATCTTTAATAGCTAAAGCATTATCTATAATATTTCCTAAATTATCAATAGATGATTTAGGTGTATTATTAGATGTTTTAGAAGGATTAAGATCAAAAGGTTCAACAGTATTTAAATTGATAATTAATAAAACAATGACAGCAATTAAAATTAATATAAATAAATTTTCCATGATAAATACTATATTTATATATCTAGATAATATTTAAAATTTTAATAATAATTTTACTAAATAAAAAAATATATATTGTTTATTATATATATATAAATTACTAATATGTTTTATAATAATACTTTATTTGAAAATAAATTACACCAATTATATAACACTAATAGAATTTTTATTAAGATGATTTTCGATTATAATTTAATAAATTTTTCATTATGTGTTAAAGATGATAAGAAAAATACTTTATTACATTTAATAGTATTAAATAATGATAATGATACTTTATTATCTTTTATGAATCATTTAAAAATTGCTTCATATGAAAAAAAATATATTAGACAAATATTAGATGCTCAAAATTCTAATGGTGATACTCCTTTACATATTGCTGTTAAAAATAATAATCAAATCATTGCTGAAAAATTATATAATTGTGGTGCTTCTACTAATATTCCTAATAAAGATGATTTTGCTGTTAAATTCTCTGAAACTGATACTGAATATAGAAAATCATCAAGAAGACAAACAGAAAATTCAAATTCGGTAGGATCAGTAGATAATATTTTAGATAATATGATAAAAACTGTAACTAAAGTTAATAATAATAATACTGAATCAAGTGATAAAAATACTGATAATTTATTTAATAAAATTATTAATAAAATTATGAATAATACTGATGATAAAATTGGTAATTTCACTACTGAATATAAAACTGATAAAGATTCTATTAATACTGATAGTTTTGTTGTTTATATTAATAATAGAACTAATCAATTAAATGATAAATTAAATAATAGAATTTTATTTGGTGGTGCTAATAATGACTCTTTAACTTCTTTATCTTTTAATAATAAACATGTTAATGAAACTGAATCTTCTAGTGATGAAGAACAAAAAAGTGATTCAAATGAATTAGATACAAATGAATCATCAAGTAATGAAGAATTAAGTGATTCAAGTGATGAAAAATCACAAAAAGGTGGTAGTGAAAGTAACTCTACTGAATTAGAATCATTAGGTATTTTCTATAATATTAAAAATATTAGAAAAGATAATTATATGACTGAATCTAGTGATATTTCTTCTAATAATTCTGATAGTGATGATATGGATGGTGGTAGAAAAATGAAAAGAGAAAAAGAAACATATCATCAAGATGTTTTAGAAATTATAAAAAAATTAGGTTATGGTGATGATGCTCCATTTATTAAAGCTGCTTTATGGAAATATATTAAAGATAATTATCCTAATGATTCTAATTTTGATAAATCTAAAAAAATGTTTGATTTAGCTAATAGTTCTAAATTTACTGATGTTTTAAAAACTTTAGATATTGAAGCTATTAAAGCTGTTATTAGTTCTAAAGTTAATCAATCTAAACCAGAAAAATCATCTACTAAATCTACATCAAGTAAAAAAGTTAAAGAAGAGAAAACAAAAAAAGTGAAAGAAGAGAAACCAAAAAAAGAGAAAAAAACATCAAGTAAAAAAACTAAAAGAACTTCAAGAAAATATTAAATTAAATTGATTTAATTAAATTATTATTATTAAATTAAATCAATTAAATGATAAACCAAATATATTATTATTTATCCATAAATAATTAAATTAAATCAATTAGGACAATAAGTAATATCAGACCAATCAAATGATAAACCAAATGTATTATTATTATTATTTATCCATAAACAATTAATTGATATTGTTCCATATATATTAAATTTTTTCATAGTTTCAAGATTAAACCATGTTATACCTGTATTATTTGAATTTAAATTTGTTGTTATCTTACCTTTTTGTTTCTTTAAATGTAATATTATTTTTGAATTAAATTTATCATTTTTATGTATTACTGATTGAAATATATAATTATTACTATATATTTTTGAATAATAATCCTCCCAATATTCTATAAATTTTATTAATCCATCATTTTTATTATTAATTATTAATAAATTTAATCTTATTTGTGATCCAATTTTATCAATTCCAAATTCACATATAAAATCTTTAAATTCATCAATATTCATTGTATATGTAATATTTTTATTATCATAACTCATCACATATTGTTTTATATTACTATCATTTATTAATGTTAAACTTAATTTATTATCTATATCTATATCTTTTTTTTTATTAATATGATAATTTTTATGTATATTATCCATTTTATATTATTATATCAAAAAATATATTTATATTATATTCATTAAAATATAATATAAATATATTAACAAGCTATGTGAACTAAACTTGTTTAGTGATGCGAGTTATCAATATTAGTTATTATAGTATGAATTATTATATAGTAATATTCATATAACTCATATTTATTAGTTATTATATAGTAATATTCATATAAGTTATATAACTCATTTATATTAGTTATTATTATAAATTATTATATAGTAATACTCACATAGCTTAACTTGTTTAGCTTATATTGTTCGTTTATATGAATTATTAAATATGTTGTTTAATAAAATCTTCAATAGCTTTTTTATTTCTTGGTCCTTGATATAATATATCTTTATTATTTTTTGATAATATAATAGTAGGAAAACCATCTATATCAGTACCATTAAAAGTTTTATGTATAGTAGTTTCAGGTTTATCACTAGAACAATCTATAGTATTAAAATCAATAAATTGTGAATTTTCATGATTACTTTTAATATCATTCCAAATAGGTTTAAATGTATTACAATGACCACACCATGTAGCAAAATATAATGCTAATTTAGGTTTATTACGAATATCAACTTTATTAGAATTATAATTTTCATTATTAGAAATAGTAGGTGTAATAGGAGGTGTAATAGAAGGTGTAATATTAGTATAATTATTATCAAAGAGAGAGATAATAGAGAAACCAATACCTAATAAAAGAACAATGAATAAAATAAGGAAATATTTATTATTATTAAGATATGAAAACATTATAAATATGAATAATTATAATGATAATATAAGAAAATAAATTTAAAATAGTTTAATAATTTTATTATATATTATTATAATTATTTAATAATAATGACATTAAATAAGATAACTAATGAATTAATTGACAAATTAACCGAAGAACTTAATAAACCAGAAATAAAAAAGAAAATATCTGATAAATGTATTAAACCATTTTTAGAAGATTTAAATATAGTTACACAAAAATATTTTATAACAATTATATTATTATATGGTGTTGTTATTTTATTATTATTATTTATTATATATATTATCACTTGTAAAAATAATAAATCATAAATAATTATAAAAATATTAAAAGAAGATATATAAACTAAATAATAATAATATAATAAAAATCTATTATATTATTATTAATGAATTTAATAATAAATTATATAATAAATTTTATAATATTATATCTATTTTTTTTATCATTTATAAATGTATCATTAGATGAAAATCCAATAAAATATAAATTATATATATTTAGTATAATAACATTAATACAATTAAGTATAAATATGATGGAATTAATAAGAAATAATTGTAATTTTGATATATTAAAAACAATAAATAAATCGATATTATATGGATTATTTGGAATAATAGGATATTCTATATATAATGATCTTAATTGGAAATTATATACTGATTATATTTCTCCATATAATGACAATAAATATTATAAATTTTTTATTATGACTTCTATTATTATTTTTATCTCTTTTATATTTGCATCATTAGATATAATTATAACTAATAATATCATTATTGATTGTAAAAAAAAAGAAAATGAAGAATATAAATATATTTAATTATAAATAACCATTTAATTATTTTTCTAATCTCTTAATATATATATTTCTATTATGATCCTTAATAATAAATTATTTTCTTCAAAAATGTTAAGATACATGATATATGCACTTTTTATATTTACTATATTATATTATATACCACAAACAAAATTATGTTTAACTGATTCAATCTTTATTACTATTATATTATTATATTTCATTTATTTTTTTGAACATTTTAATAATAGATTAAATAAAAATAAATGTATTAATCAAATATCTCATGATACTAAACCACTAATTGATACTAAAACAAAAATTGAAAATTTTACCACAGACACCTTTAGTGATAATTCTTCTAATGATATTCTTTTAAAAAATAAATATAATTATGATGGTATTATTACTAAAGATATTATTAATGATGTTATTATTGATTTAGAAAAATCTAATAAAAATAAAGATATATTAACTAAATTATATGATATGTCTAATAAAGATAAAAAATTTAAAGCTTTATTAACTGTTATTGAAACTAATATTAATAGAGTTAAAGATATTAATAATAATGATTCTCAAAGAATTATTGATTTAGTTATTGATGTTTATAATAGAAGTAATACTACTCAAGATCAAAAATTAAGTAAATATTTTGAAAATAATACTAAAGAAAATGAATCTAAAACTGATAAATTATCTTGTGATTGTGAATCTAAAATTGAAAAATATTTAGAAAGATTATTTAAAGAAGGAAAATATTTTGATAAAAATGGTTTATTACAAAATGTTATGAATAATGATATGAGATATAGTCAATTAACTGATTCTCAAATGCAACCTTTAGGTTCTAATGATATGACTATGAATAATACTTGGGATAATGATTATGTCTTATTAAATACTGATAAATGGAAAGTCCCACAATCTAGTCCTTATAAATGTAAACAAGAAAAAGAATGTCCAATTTGTCCTTCCTTAACTAGTGGTTATCCTGTTAATGTTAAAGATTTTAATAATGCTAGAAAAGTTATGCCTCCTGATAATATTAATATTGATTATATTAAAGATAAATTAAATAGTGGTTTGGTTTAAACTCTTATAATAATAATTATTTATATCTTATTTAATATTATTTAATATTATTATTTTGTAATATTATATATCTTATTATTTATTTTTTATAATAAATAATAATTTATTAGATTTAATTTATTTAGTTAGCTTTAACTTCTGGCATAACATTGACAACAACAATATTATAAACAGCTAATCCAATTAAAAAGAAAGCAATTTGTTGTAATGATTCTTTATCAAATAATGGTTCTCCTAATCTTTGTTTATTTAAAATATGAATTGTTACTAAGACTGTTGCATTTTTTACTAAATCTGTAATAAAATCTTTCTTATTTGTTTTACTTGTATCAAACATATATTATATATTATAATATTATATATTTTTTTTAGATTATTTTTTTATTATTTTTTTATTTTATGATGTTTATATTGTTATAATTTTAGTAATTATAAAAATATAAATAAATTTATATATAAAAAATATAATTATATTTAGTTTAAAAAAAATTAATAATTTACATAATAATTTTATTAATAATGATTCGTAAATTAATTTTTTATATTATGATAATCATTTTATTATATTATTTATATTATACTATTAATAAATATATTTTTGATCTAAAAAATGATATTTGTGATTTAAATAAACGTTTAGATAATTCTGATAAATTATATCAATTTACTAATAAAAAATTAGATACTATACAATATATTAATACTAATACTAATACTAATACTAATACTAATACTAATACTAATACTAATACTAATACTAATATAAAATATGATTTAGAATTAGATAATTTTAATAAAAATAATACATCATCAGATAGTGAAATTATTAAACATTCATCTATTAATAAATCTATTAATATAAAAAAAGATAAATTTTCTCAAGGAACTTTTGGTGATATTGATTATACAAAAACAGATGATATAAATAATATTAATAATAATCTTATAGTTAATAATGATAATAAAGATGTTGTTATAAATATGAATAATATAATTTCTGTATTATTAGATAATGAAATTAATAATAATCATCAAACTGATATTAATACTGAAAATACATTTAATGATGTTATTGTTGAAAAAATTAATAATAATAATAATAATAATAATAATAATGTAATAGATACCAACTTATCTAAAGATAATGATAATGATGATTCATATAGTAATGATAGTAATAATATAACTGATAGTTATTGTAATAATAATATTAATAATATTAATAATGATATTAATGATATTGATAATAATATTAATGATATTGATAATGATGATATTGATGATAATATTAATAATATTAATGATATTGATGATGATATTAATGATATTGATAATGATGATATTAATGATATTGATAATGATGATATTGATGATGATATTGATGATATTAATGATATTGATGATATTAATGATATTGATGATAATGATGATATTGATGATAATGATGATATTGATGATGACATAAATAATGATATAGATGATGATATAAATGATGAAGATGATATCAAAGAAGATATAAATAAAGATATTAAAGAAGATATTAAAGAAGATATAAATAAAGATATTAAAGAAGATATAAATAAAGATATTAAAGAAGATATAAATAAAGATATTAAAGAAGATATAAATAAAGATATTAAAGAAGATATAAATGATATTATTAATAATAAAGATATTAAAGAAGATATTAAAGAAGTTATAGATAATAATATAAAAGAAATAATAAATAAAAACAATATAATAGAAACTTTAAATGAAAAAAGAAATAAGGATATAAATAAGATGTCATTAATAGATTTAAGAAATTATGCAAAAGATAAAAATATAACAATAACAATAAAAGGAAAATTAAAGAATAAGGATGAATTGATAAGAGATATATTAAAAAAAGAATAAAAAAAATAAATTATCTTGATAAATAAAAAAAATATAATCTAAATAATATAGAAATAATAGAAAATGAGTAAAAATTTAAATAATAGATATGGAGAATGTTGTAATTGTCCAGCATTTATGGAGGATCAAGGAAGAATAATAACAAATTATCAACCAAGTAGATCTTATCATAGTGATTTAAAAAGAGAATTAAATGTAAAAGATAGTAATGAAATGAGAATGTTATTACAAAATAATGGTTTAGAAAGATCACAAAAAGAATTTCAAAATATAACAGGATGTCAAAATAATGAAAAGAATAGATTTAATATAGATTTATCAAAATATACATTTAATGAGAAATTAAATCCAATATATTAAGAAATTAATTTTATTATTTTAATTAAATAAATAATAAAATTAAGAAATTTATTTCATATCATGTTTTAAAGGTTTAGATTCAGAAGAATTATTTGATTTAACAGATACAGTAAAGAAAGGATTAACAATAGAAGCATCAATAACATAAGGAAAACTTAATGGAGAAACGAAAGAAGGAATATAAATAGAATCAGTATAATAAATAAAAGGATTATACCACCAATAAGTAATTGGATCAATAATATAAGATTTTTTTACTTTTTTTTCATATAATTCAGAATCACTAGAAGAATCATCATCATCAAATTTAGATTTTTTTCCTCCAGATTTATTAGTATGTCTATTAGTATGTTTTTGTAAAGATTGTTTAAATTCATTAATTAAGACTAATTTACCACTAAATGGTTGAATAGAGAAATCAACTCTATCGGAATTATTATTTTTAGATTCTTTAACTTTAAAATGTAAGAGATGTTTATTATTTTTAGCAGTAAAATTAAAAGAAGAATAGTCACCACCAGATTGAACTTGAGAATCTTTCATTCTTAATAAAGTGAATTTAAAATTAGGAATAGAATTAGAGAAATATTTAGAGATAGTAGAATAAGCTTTATTAGCTGCATCAAGAGAATTATTAGCAGAGAAAACTTTATCCATGGATCCTTCAATATATGGGTTAACTAATAAATAACTTTTCATTTTAATATAATATAATATAATATAATATAAAATAATAGAATAAAATTAAATTATTTTATTATTTTTTTTTAATATGTATTTAATTATAATAATATTTTAATTATATATCATGGATAATATTACTACTAATATAACTAATTATTTAAATAATATAAAAATAAATATAAAATCAAAGATATTTAGTAATCTAGATAATATAGAATATAATTTATTATATGGATATTATATAAATTTAATAATCTATATATATATACATATATTTTATCCTAATACTATAGATAATTATATAAAACAATTAGAATTGAATAATAATAGAGATTTATATGCGATATTAAATTTATTATTACCAATGATAGATGATAAAAATGGAACATATATATTACATAAAAAAATAAGTAATTTGAAAGATATAAGTATATTAAAAACAAAAAATGAATATGAAATAACAAAAATACAATATGATAGATTTTATTTATCAAAAGATAAAAATGAATATGATGAAGATATTGAAAAGATATTAGATAAAAAATGTAAAGAATATGAATATAATATTAATGATATAGAACATAATTATAAATTATTATTAGATACAATTGATATCATTTCTAATAAATTATATATAAATTGGAATAATATAATACCAATATTAAAAACAGAATATAAACAACTAGAATTATATAAAAAATCATTTAATTATGATTGGAAAGAAAATAAATATATATGTGAAACAATAAATAATGAAAAAATAGATGTAAAAGAATATTATAAATCATATGAAAATATAAATAAATATAGATTACAATATAATGGATTACATTTTATGAATTATTATAATACAATATATTATGATCTATATTTATCAATTATTGATATTAAATGGTTATTATATGAATTATATATTATTAATGAAAATGAAAATATTATTAATAATAAACCAAAATCATATTTACAATATATTAATGAAAATATTAATTTATATAATATTTATAATAATGATAATTGGTTTTTATTAGATGAAAAAGATAAAATAGAATTTGAATTTCAATTTAATAATTTTATAGATAAAAATATAGATGATCAAATAAAATTTAAAATAATATTTATATTTATCTTTAATTTTGAGAAATTAAAATATAAAGATATTCTTATTAATGAATATAATTATTTTTCATATATTGATCATATTTTTAAAATTATTAAAAAATTAAATGATGATGATTTAATAAAAATATTTATGAATGATGAAGATTTAAATTTAGATGAGATATTAAAACAAGATAAAGAAATACAAAAAAAATTTAAATTAGAAATACAAAAAATACCAATGTATATGATATATCAATATATATCATCATTATTATATAAATTAGATAGAACATGGTATGGTAAACATATTATTAATAAAAATGATAATAAGAATTTTATATTAAATGATATACCATTATATAATAATATTACTGAAATTACTAATGATAATTATGATGAAATATTAAATATAATAAATAATAAACAATATATATATAATAATAAATTTACTATTAATAATTTTGATAATAAAAAAAATTTAACATATCATATATCATTTAAAAATATTTATAATTTTGCAAAAAGTATTTCATTACATTATGCTAATTCAAGTAATATTTATTCAACAGGTGAATTAGTAGGAGATTGGTATAATTTAGATATAAATAAATTAAATTATCATATAAATTATATTTTTAATCCAAATATATCATTAATAAGTATAAGAAATTATATTAAATATACATATATTTATAGTTATGATATTAGTAAAAAATTAGAATCAGAAAATAATAGTTATTATTATTATTATTATAATTTTTTTAGATCATATATTTTATCATCTTTAAAAGATATTGTATTTGAATGTTTAATATTTAGAGGATTATTATCAAAATTTAATTATCATAATGAATTAACTAATAATAATTATAAAAATAATTATTTTAATAATATGAAAAAATTATATACTGATGATTATATTAAATCTATTAAAAAAAATTCATATTATTATCTTACTGATAAATTATATAATGAATTAAATTATGTTGATATTGATTATGATAATAAATATAATAATAAAACATTTTTTGATTTAATTAAAACGAAATATAGTTGGACTAGATTTTATGCTCTTGATTGGATATCACAAATATCATTTTATCATCATTATATAAATAATAGAATGGTAATGATAACAGGAGCAACAGGAGTAGGTAAATCAACTCAAGTACCTAAATTATATTTATATTCATTAAAAATGATTGATCATAATTATAATGGAAAAATAGCATGTTCAGTACCTAGAATCATGCCAGTAAGAAATAATGCAGAACGTATATCATGGGAATTAGGTGTTCCTATATTTCATAAATCTAAACATTATAATGAGATTATTACTACTAATAATGGCTATATACAATATAAAACTGGTGAAGATTCACATATAATAAATAATAATGATTATTATTTAAGATTAATAACAGATGGATCATTATTACAAGAAGTATATAATTCACCATTATTAAAAAATATAAATGTAAATAGTTTATATAAAGCAAATAAAGGAAATGAATATAATTCAATGACAAAAACAAATATTTATGATATAATAATAATAGATGAAGCTCATGAACATAATAAAAATATTGATTTATTATTCACTACATTAAGATATAGTATAGAATATAATAATAGTTTAAGATTGTCAATAGTAAGTGCGACAATGGAAGATGATGAGAAATTATATAGAAGTTATTATAATATGATAAATGATAATTTATTATATCCATTAAATGAACAATTAAAAGAAAGACAATTAGATAGAATAACAGTAGATAGAAGAATACATATATCACCACCTGGTGAAACTACTCAATTTAATATTATTGAAAAATATTATGATTATGAACCAGAAAATTATGATAAAGCAGAAGAAATAGCATTAAGTATATTACAAAATGAAATATTAAATAAAAATATCATATCTGATATATTAATATTTAGTATTACTGAGAAAAAAATTATTAATTTAGTTAATAAAATTAATAATGAAATATTATTACCATCTTCTAAATTTATTTGTATACCATGTTATTCTGCCTTAAATGAATATTGGAAAAATTTTATTACAAATATATCAAAAGAATTAAAAAATTTAGATATTGATAGAAATGATCTTATGAAATATATATTAAATAAAAATTTTGAATATAAAAAAGTTCAATCTGGTTATTATACTAATGTTATAATAGTTGCTACTAATATTGCCGAAGCTTCTTTAACTTTTGATACAGTTAAATATGTAATAGATACTGGTTATTATATTAATGTTAATAGTGGTTGTGGTTTACAATCTACTATTGTTAATATTGATAAAATTAGTGATGCAAGTAGAAAACAAAGAAAAGGAAGAGTAGGAAGAGTATCAGATGGTAATGTATATTATACATATAAAGAAAATTCAAGAATAGGAAATAAACCAAATTATGGAATATGTTCAAGTGATATAAGTGATGATATATATAGATTATTAGTAAATTCAGATACTGAAGAAAGATTAATAGATATAAATATTCATAGTGATTTTATACAACAATATAATATAAAAAATAATATATTGATAGATAATAAAAATAATATATGGGATAATAATTATTTTATTACTTTTAATACTAAAAATAAAAAATATTCTGGTTATATACATCAATATATTATATTAGATTTATTATATAATAATAAACAACTAATTATTAATAAAAAATGTTATAATTATCATGGTAATAAAATATTTTTAAAAGATAGAAGAATTAATAATGATTATCAATTAAATATGATTCCTGAACGTAAAATAACTGGTTATAATGTTGAAACAATATTAGATATTAATGGATTATTTTATTTTATTCATCCAGATGAACAATCATTTATAAGATATACATTACAATTAATAAATATAATGTCAACACAAAAAAATGAGTATTTTGTAGATAGAATTTATCAATGTATTATTAAAAATATTAAAAATAATTATTTATTATCTATTAATAATAATTTTACTAAATATAATCTTATTAAAAACTATTTTAGTAAAAGAAATAATGATAATAAAATTAAATTTAATAATAATGTTATTAGATCTAATTATTCTTATATATTAGATGATGTTTTCAGTAATAATAATATAAAATTATTAAATATAAAAAATTATAAATCATTAATTATCACATTAAGTTATAGTATAAAATATAATTGTCATTATATTTGTATTATTATGATTATTTTATTATATATTTCTAATTATAATCCTATTAATTTGATGAATGATATATATAATAAATATAATAATTTTGATGATTTATTTATTTATTTTGATATTGCTTCTAAAATATATAACGAATTATTAAATCATAAAATATTAAAAAAATATGAAAATTGTAATCAAAATCATATATGTGAATTACATTCTTATAATTATAAAAATAAATGTATTAATAAATGTGATAATTTTAATGATATTGTTGATGTATTTAATTGTAAATCTAATTGTAAAAATGATTATATCTCATTATTCAATAAATGTAATAATAAAGATTTTAAAAAATGTATGATAAATGATTATTTTATTAATAATAGATTTTCATATGATATTAAGAAAAATCAATTTATTGAAATTTATAAAAATAAAAATATTAATAAAGATAATGATTTGACACTTGATGAATTTCATATTTTTAAAAATATATTCGATAATCAATTATTTGATAATGATAAAGATTATCTTAAATATATCTCTAAATTTATTAATAATAATAATATTAAAAAAATCTTATATGATATTTTATCTAGTCTTAATATTTTACCAATTAATGATTTTATTAATAATTATAATCTCTTAATTTCTATTATTAATTTAGAACATAATAATTATTTTAATTGGTTTAAAAATAATATAATAGTAATTCCAACTAATAATACTTATGATTCAATTAAATATTCTTTTTTATATGGTTTTAATAATATAATATCACATTTTGATAATAAATCTTTTATTTTAGATTTTGATGATCTTTTATTATATAATATTAAAATTAATAATAATAATGATTTTTATAAATATAATGAATATAATATTGCTCTTGATATAAATAATGATAATGATGAATTAGAATGTAATTGTTTATTTAAAGTGAATATTAATGAAATTTTATTAACAAAATTTTTAGATTTTAATAAATATAAATATATTAATAAATTACAATTATTAAAAGAACTTTATCCTAAAAATGATAATATCTATTATAGTATTTTTAATGATATTATTAAAAATTATGATTATATGAAATATAAATTCTATATTGATACTATTAATTATGATGATAACAATATTACTGATATTTATGAAAAATCTAATGATATTTATTATTATTTGAGTTTATTATTAAATAATAAATCTAATATGGATGGTGGTATGATTCATAATAATCATCAAATATATAAAATTAAATTATCTTCATTATCAAAAATAAAAAAAGATTTATCATTATATAATATTCAAATATATAAAATAAATTATCCATATATTTATCTTAAACATAAATAATTTATTTCATTATTATATATTTATCCTCATAACAATTAGTTTTATACTAACTCATTTCATTCGTTAGTATAAAAAAAATTGAAAAAATAAATAATAATATAATAGATGATATTATTATAAATTAATATTAAATAATATAATTAAAATGTCAGTAGAAATAAAAGTTTATTATAATTTAAATAAAATACATAATTCATTAATATCTTGGTCAGAGAATAAAAAATTAACCAATGAAATAAATAATATAATATTAGAAGGTTTAATAGTAAAAACAGATAAAGATTATATAATAATAACACCATGGATAATAGAATTATTATATAGTGATATTTATATGATATATAATGATAAAGAGATTAAATTAAATATATTAAAATATGATAAATATTTACATTTAGTAACATATGAAATAACAGATAAAGAAATAATATTAGAGAGATATATAATAAAGAAAAAATTAATGAAGAATAGACATTATATATGTAATATTTTTGGAGAAATAAATTCAGAAGATCATTATTATATCAAAAATAATAATGAATCATATAATATTAAAAATATTTATCAAACATTAGAATATATTAATATTATTAATATATCAAAATTATATATATTATCATGTGATAAGGATGATAATATAGATAAAATAATAAAATTAGGGAATATATTATATAAAAATAATGATAAAAATATAATAGGGATGTATATGGAATATAGACAAGATAAATATACATTTATACCGACAATATCAATATTAAAAATATTAGAAGAATCGAGTTATTTATTTCATTATAATTATGATATTTACAATAATATGATAATTATGACTGAAGGATTATTAAAAGACAAAATAATAAAATCATTAGATAATAAATTATTAATAATAGATGATAAAGATAATAATAATGAGATAATGATACTTGATAATAAAAAAGAGATACCTATAAAAACCTATTTTATGTATAATACAAAATCTAAAATTAATGTTGAATATTATGATAATGAATTAGATATAAAAGAGAATAAAATAAATAATATGAAAATAAAATTAATAAATATAAATAATTTAGAAAATTATAAAGATACTTTAAATACAAAGATATTAGAATATGAAGATCTAACAATAATAGAATTTAATCCATTAATATTAAATTGGTTAAATAAATTTAATATATTATTGATAAATAATATAATAGATGATTATATAAATAATCCATTTGATAAAAAATATTATAATAAATTAATAGTTATAGATATTAAAAATCAAAATTTATTAGATAAATTAAATAAAGATAATATAGATATTAAAATAGATTATGAAAATGAAGATATTAAATATATATGTTCATTAGAAATATTAGAAATAAATAATATAAAAAATATAACATTTGAAGAATTAAAATCAATAAAAAAAATAAATGATATTAAATTATTATTCAATGAAAATAAATATATTATATAATAATGAATAAATTATGATAGTTTTTTTATAATGATCTTATATATAAAATATATAATATATAATTATAATATAATATATAAATGAGTGAGAATAGAATAAATTTAGATCCTAAAATATGGGGACCATATGGTTGGTTATTTATACAATCTTCTATATTATCATATCCGAATAATCCTTCAGATAATGAAAAAATAGTATATAAACAATTTATTGAATCATTAAAAATAATATTACCTTGTTTAAAATGTAGAGAACATATAACTCAATATATTGATAATAATCCAATTAATGATAATATATTAAATAATCGTGAAAATTTTTAAAATGGAT
>Ga0214923_10003220_pt1 | contig 20664 bp, 21 predicted proteins | sample LL1510_MetaG_FD_177993 | JGI IMG/M metagenome (GOLD analysis project Ga0214923, IMG submission 177993) | Freshwater microbial communities from Lake Lanier, Atlanta, Georgia, United States - LL-1510 | ecosystem: Environmental > Aquatic > Freshwater > Lake | place: USA: Georgia | collected...
AGGTATAGGATTATTAATATCGTACCAAAAATCTTCTGCAACTTTTATATAATTTGGATTTAGTTTATCTGGTCTCGATCTTAATTTATAAAACATTTTTGTAGACCTATCAAAAGATACTTCAAATATATTTCCTTCTTTTAACTCTTCAGTAGAATATAAAGGATAATCTGTAAATCTTATATCTATGTTTTTATCACCCTTTACATAACAATCATAAAAAAAATTCTTTAAATAGGTATTTTCTATGTATAATATGTCGTATGATACTTGCTCTCTTCCTTTTTTAACTCTATATACAGGTACCTTATCTATCTTATATATGTATAAATATTTTTTAAACTCTTCTAAAGCAAAATTAAGAGGAACTTTAACAACTATTAATTTGGCCTTATCAAAGTCTAGTAAATTTCTTATTATATATTTGATATCTATATCACCTAAATACAAGTTTAATTTTTCCTTTTCAAAATATTTAGGACCACCCCAAGGAGGGTCAAAAAATATCACATCTTGTTTAATATCCATATACCCATTTATATAACTATCGCATAATACATTATTTTTTGGATAATGATATATACCTAAATTATTTTTTAAAAAATCACATGTTAAAGTATCAATTTCAAAAGAATTAACCTTGCCCATTTTGTTTCTATAAAAACTCAAAGTATTTCCACCTACATTTGCTGTTGCATCTGTAATAGTTATACTTTCCGGCTTCATATTCAATCTTTTTATTATTTCTTTCGATACTTCGTCTGCTTCTTTCCATGGTGTAATACTATATATACTTTCATTCGTTAATTTAAGCTTATTTAAATCAACCTTTTCATCTTCGTAAAAAAAATCTGTTAATTTTATCTTTTCTTTACCTACTTCTTCTACAATGTCAAAATCCAGTGATAAATCTCTTTCAACACTTCTTATATCATTTGCTCCTTTTACATACTTTTTAACTTTTACGTCAACTGATTGATGATGATCAAATTTCCATTTTAAAGTTTTAGGTTCAGCTACACCATAAACATTATTTACAGGAGTATAAATTAATCCATCATTTTTATAGTCCCATAAATCTTTAAATTTTTCTTTCATTATTCTAATAATTTTAAAAGTATTAATACCATATTGAATAGCTTTTATTTCTACAGGGGTATTATTAGTTAAAAAATTTTGAATAGTATTTATAATATATCCATAACGATTTGCATATGGATCATTATACAAAGAACGTGGTTCATTATTAATTTTTGCAAATAAAATATCAAACACATAGTATAATTTAGTTTCATTGAAAAAATATTCTCCATCTAGTATAAATATATCTTGTGTTCGGGGTGTTTGATGTATAATCCAAACAAAAGTATATATTTTATTTTCTTTTGTAAGATTTGAACCTGTTCTACCAACTAAATAAAAAATACCTTTTCTTATGTATAAATAATACCTTGTTCCATTTAATTTATTTGTTACAAAATAATTTTCACTTCTAACACTCTTTATATGTTTTATTTTTAATGCTACAGGTTTATCTTCGTAGCTTATTAATACACCATTATCCTTATCTTTATAATCTCTTGATGTAAGTTCTTTTTTCATATCCATTAAATACCCATTAAATTCATTAGTTATGAATTCCATTTCACTATTTCTAAGTAATCTAACAGACTTAACGTACAAAATATCAAAAAGCTCTTTTATTGGCAAAGTCAAATCACCTACTTCTTTAATTTTGTTTATCGAATACTCTATTTCAATCTTATTTTCTATTTTTCCATCTGATTTAGTAACTATCGTTAAATGCAGTTCATATTTATCGTTTACAAAATCCTTTATAATATACCTTTCTCTTTTTCTTGTAAATCGCGGTATTTCTAATAAGTTTATCTCTTGTGTAGTTTCAACGGAATAAGATATCTTAAATCGAAATCCTTGTATATTAAATTTGTCTGATCTTATATTTCTTTTTTTCTCTGTAACAACTTTAGTTTCAGGATATTCATATATTATCTTTCTCTCTGTTTGAGAACTTTTTTCATTATGGTATTCAACTTTACTTATCTCTTTTTCTATATTATACTTTTGAAGAGAACGTATTACGTCCAATATTTCATTTACACTAAAATCTAACTCAAAACGAACTTCGAGTTCTTTCGAAATATTTTCGGTATCAGTAATATCCTCTATTGTATTTACATTTACATATTTTTCTAAAATATACGAAAAATCATCATAATCAGTCATTTGTTTATTTTTATCGGGTTTTTTTAAAATAATAATTTTGAAAAAAAAATAAAATTGATTTATTCTTTTTGTTTTTACAAAAAAATGTAAATATGTCACTAACAAACTATCAAAAAGTTATAAATGAGTTTAATGCTGCATTTGGTGTTAAAAATAACGTTGTTCCACAAATTAATTTATATGATACTAATCCTGCTTTGGTTTCTTATCGTTCAGATTTAATTAATGAAGAAGTTAATGAGTATAATATAGCCATTAAAAATAAAGATTTTATTGAAACTATTGACGCTCTTACAGATATCTTATATGTAGTGTATGGTGCTTTTAGTGCTTTTGGAATTGATGCCGATAAAGCATTTAAGATAGTACATGAGTCCAATATGTCAAAGCTTTGCAAAACTGAAGAAGAAGCAATTGAATCTGTTCAAAGATACAAAACTGAAGTACCTCAGAGATATGATAGTCCTGCTTATAGAAAAGCAGATGATGATATCCACTGGGTCGTATATAATGTATCTACCATGAAGATACTAAAAAATTATAAATATACCCCTGCAAATTTTTCAAGCCTAATTAATCAATAAATACTTTTAATTTTTATTTTTACTTTTTCTTAATCTAATTATAGTTTAAGAAAAAATCTTTTCTCAGACTTTAACTCTTGCTTTTTTAACACTTAATTTTAATGCTCCATCATTATTACTTTTATTATTGTTGTCATTCTCATTATCTTCATCATTCATAAACTCACGTAAATTATTATATCTTTTTTCGAGCTCTTTAATCTCTTTATCCATTTTTATTTCATTCTCAACCTCTTTTAATACCTTATTTATTTCATTCTCATTTTCGTAATTGCTATTTAAAGAAATCTGCCGAGGTATTTCATACTTATTTTCAAAGTAGTAATAATACATATTCTCGATTGTATCATACATATCGTTTAAATAATCCATTTATTTGAAACAACAAAATAAAAAATGATATTAATATTTAAAACTTTATATTCAAAATATAACCATGGGTATCGCACATCTTAATGACTTTTTACGCAAAAATTGCATCGAAGTATTTGAAGAAATTCACATAAGTGAATACGCATATATGAAAGTAGCAATTGATACTTCTCTCTTTCTTTGCAAATTTAAAGCAATTCATCATGAAAAATGGCTCGAAGCTTTTATTAAACTCGTTTCTTGTATGAGAAGAAATGAAATACATTGTGTTTTTATTTATGATAACGGAAGTCCTCCTGAAAAAGAAGCCGAAAAAGCCGAACGAAGAGCCCAACAAGAAAAAAATAAACAACGTGTTATTGAACTTGAAACTTCTTTAGAAAAATATTATAATACAGGAGTTATAAGCGAAAGTTTACTTGATTTGTATAACAAATCTGCCGACTTAAAACCCAAAAAAAGACTTTTATCAAATGTACCAATAAAAGATGAACATGAAATTAATACTGAAGTTATTCTTGAAAAAATCGCTAAAATGAAAAAAAATATTCTAAATATATCTTTAGCTGATTTTGAACTCACTAAACAATTATTTGATATTTTAAAAATTCCATACTTTAATGCACCTATGGAAGCTGAAACCTGCTGTGCTGATTTATGTAAACGCGGCATAGTAGATGCTGTTATGTCAGAAGATACTGATGTACTTGCATATAGTGCTCCAGTATTTCTAACTAAGATAGATGTTTATCGAGATAAGTGTATTCGAATACATCATGATGAAGTATTAAAAGCTCTTGAACTCACCGATGCTCAATTTCTTGATTTATGTATAATGTTTGGATGTGATTACAACAAAAATATTTATAAAGTAGGCCCTGTACTTAGTTACAGATATTTAAGAAAATATGGTTCCATAGATGAAATCGAGAATAAACTAGAAGTTGACGTTTCAAATCTTAATCATGTCAGAACTAGACAATTATTTACAGAATACGAAAAGATAGATTTAACTTCTATTCCTTTCTGCGGAACTCCAGATTTGAAAAATTTAGAAAAGTTTGTAATCGACAATAATTTAAATATAGACTTTGAAAAACTTAAAAAAGATTTTATGCACAACAATATTATTATTGAAGAATAATTTTTTACTTGCATTTAATAAATGAATTCGCTTTATTCTTATTTTTGGCCTAGTGCAGAAAATCTAGAACCAAAAAAAATTATTATATCCCCTAGCGACCTTAAAAAGGTTAATTTAACACGTACCGAGGTTAAACCAATTACTTCTATTGATACTTTTGAACTAAATATACACAACAAAGCACAGCTAAATGAAATTTTAAATATGAAACTGAAACCTACTAAAGTAAATATAAAACCAACTTATTATCCACCTAGAAATCCAGTAGTAAAACAATTAAATGAAAAGTTTGGTATTGGAATTTAAATAGAATATTTTTAAAACTTAATTGAGTCTTAAAAATAAATTTTTTTTATCTAATTTTATATAAAATGGTTTATAAAAACATAGATACTTTTATTATTGAATTTAGCAAAGAAATAGTAGAGTTAAATAAATTAAGAAATAAAGATTTTAAGAAATTTGAAAAAAATATCACAAAAATGTATGATAGGCTACGCAAACGAGATAAAATTGGCACAGACCAAAACTTGTGGATTGAATTATATTTTCAATCTACCTATCTTTACTTATCTTTAAAAAAAATTGGTGATATACCCATAAGTATAGTTACGAAACATAATCATATTTTACCCTTTTATATGAGACAAAAAATATCCAATTTAAATACCACTATTCTTCATTTTGATACTCATCCAGACATGAATATGGTCAAGCAAAGCGGTATTCTTCCAAATCTATACGAAAAATTTTTAAAAACTAAAAATGAAAAATATATTACAAAAGCCCAAGATATAGTATGGGATATTGGTGCTGCAATATCTGGGGTATTAATGACAACTGGTCCTCAAAACTATATTTGGTGTATGCCAGAATGGGTTCCGGATAGTTATATGAATATTCCATACTCTATTAAGTATAATAAAGAAGAAGTTTTACTTATTACAAATGACAAAACACATGAAGATAATCCTCTTTGCGATTTAGTTTATTTTTCTAAAAAATTTGAAAGTAATAAAAATATTTACGCTAAAGTTCAAACTGGAAAAGATTTTAAAAGAGAAGCATATAAGAAAACTATCAATAATCTAATTGATATTTTAGGAGAAAATGAAGATTATATACTTGATATTGACTTAGATTATTTTGTATGTAATGGGCAAAAATTTGAAAAAGAAGAATATTTTAAAGAACCTTATGATTTAGTTTCAAAAAAAAGAACTAAAACTATTATCGTAAATGAAGATAATCCAAGAGATAATACAGATAACACAGAAGAGCTAAAAAAGTACAACCATATGCTAAAAAAAGAATTAACGGAAATAAAAAAGAGAGTAACCGCATTTTTTAGAATTATTAGAAGTTTGAAAAATAGAGGTTATATTCCTTCTCATATTTCAATATCCGATTCCACAAATCTTGAATTTTCAGAGTTATGTCATTGCAACTCTGTTTCAAATGGTTATGTTCCTAAATATTTCGCGCTTTACTTAAATAGAAAAATACAAAAAGGTTTGCGAAAAATATTTGAAAAATAATATTTTAGTACTCGATTGAGTATTAAAATAATTAACTTGTGATAGCTGCTAGTTCTCTCTTTAAAATGTTATTATCTTGAGATAAATTCATTATGCTTTGTTGAGGGACCATTAGTATTGTAAACTTTTTCATATCAAACTCTCCGGTATCATCCTTGCACCATTCATTTCCTATAACAGCACTTTTCTTCTTAATTCCGCCTTCAAGTATATATGTTGTTAGTTTTTTAGCTTCTATATCTTTTTTAAGTTCACCTGTAGTATCCTTAAACTTAAATACACCTCTACTTGGATCTGTACATACATAAATCAACTCGCCATTATCATCGGTTAATATGTTATCTTTGATAAAATTAGCAATACCCTTTTGTCCGTCAATAACATAGTTAATATTAAGTTTATCCTCGATAATATTTTTTACTTTATCTACGTCATTAAAATCTATACTAGAAGTAATATTTAGAGTATTATTAGTTGTTGTAGTAGTGTTAGTAGTGGTTGGTCTTTCAATTGCTCTTAATCCCATTCTTTCTATAGTTTCTTGTAACTCTTTAATTTGTTCTTCTTGTTTTTTATTTTCTTTTCTTATTATTTCAATCTCCTTATCTTTTTCTTTTCTTAATATTTCAATCTCCTTATCTTTTTCTTTTCTTATTATTTCAATCTCCTTATCTTTACAATTTAGTAAATGTAAATTTAAATTGTGTCTAGATGTAAATATTTTTATACAATAATCGCATTCAAACTTAGATATTTCTTTATTATCTTGTATTTTAAGGCAATATTTTGCTGTTTTTTTATGGTTGTTAAGAGATGATTTATTTGAAAAAATTTTATTACAAAATTCGCAATTCATTTTTATACTATAAAGCACGTCTTTAAATGACATTTAAAATTATTTTATAAAATTTTATAAAAATAGTAAAATATTGTGAAATTTTATAAGTTGTAAAATCCTAAAAAAAATTTTCTTTTCAAGCTTTTTTTGTGAACCTACATTTCGACCTTAAAATCTTGTGATACTTGGAATTTTTAAAATTTGGATTTTAGAAAAATTTTTTCCACACACACACATTTTTTGTGTGTGTGTCCTTAAATTTTTTTCCGACTTACTTTAAAATTTTTTCCGACTTACTTTAAAAAATATTTTCTAGAATTTAAAAAAATTTTAGAAAAAAATAAATCTTAAAAATTATTTTAGTAAATCAAAAACATTGCAAAGTATAAAGAAAATGCAAGCAAGGTATATATTATCACACTATGAACTTGATAATAATAGAACAAATAAATAAGTAATACCGAAAGTATCATCATACTTGCATCAACTAAAAGTATTTTCCAGCTATTTTCACTTACATAGCTTTTAAACAAATCCATCATGTTATTACTATTTTCTGGGTAGTTTTTAATAATCACCGCAAAAAGTAAATCATGTATGAACTGAATTATAACAACCGATAATATAAATGTACCTAAATTAAAAGGAATACTTATTGGCAAAGCATATTTAAATAGCAATAAAGAAAGAAAAATACCAAAGGATATTGAACCTACATCTGCGACAAAAGCTCCAAAAGTAAATTTATCGTACCATTCTTTTATAACCTGACCTACAAGGTTATTCCTTGCTAAAACTAAAGCAATTATATCAACTATAATTACAGCTAAAACTATATTTATTGGACTATTTATTATTGTGTCTAAATACATTTTATTTATTATATTAAAATTTTCTTTTTACAATTTAAAAATTAAATTTTTATAAAATATGGGACAATACTTTCGCTTTATTTGCATATTGAATGAAACATTCCTCCAGTTTATTGAAATTTTTTGTCACGAAGGTGGTTCTAAATTTTTAGAAATGGCAGGTGTTAATAATTATTATATGTTAAGAATGGAAAAACTACTATCTGAAGGTGGTTTATGGTATAAACAACGGGTTGTTCTAGCAGGAGAATATGCTAATAATGAAAAAAATCATGAAGTTAATTTGCATATACTAACATTACCTAAATCTGATACTGACTATAAATCCGATGTAACTGCACAAAATATTAACCCAAATACCACACTCGATAAATGTATTGAAAAATACTGCGCAAAAGAAGATGAGTTTCGATATATCGTAAATCATGATACAAGAGAATATGTAGACAAACAAAAATCAACTACTAAAATACATCCTTTAGCAATTCTTCTTGAAGAAGGATATACTAATTCTTCTGGACTTTGGTCTCGTCAAAGAATAAGTGTTCATAATGATATTCCTGAAAATTTTACGGAATATATAGTTGATGAAAGTGAATTTGAATATCTTTCCGAACATTAAATATTTTTAATACTCACTTGAGTATTAAAAATTGAGTAATTAAGTAATTAAGTGTCGTTAAAAAATTCAGGATACTTTCGATTAAAAGATACTATTTTACCTCCAACATTCTCGTATACTTCGGCTCTATTTTTAAAGTGTTTTAGAAGTATAAAGTTTTTATCTACTAAATCAAATACTATTGGCGTAGTATCTCGTCTTCTGAACACACGTCCTAACGATTGGATGAAGTAGGCGTCTAAATCTATAGCTAGAAGTAAAGCATCAGCCTTAGCCCAATCAAATCCTGTACCTACTTTTTGGTGAATACCAACCAAAATTCTACAATCTGTATCAAACTCTTGTTTTGAACCTATTAAATTATCAACATGTTCATCGACCTCTTTTAATTTATTAAATAGATACGTAGCTTGTTCAACACGTTTACAAAGTACTAAAAAATTTCTATCTTTAAATTCTCTTATAATTTTTATTATTAACTCATTACGTTCTTCATTATCTGACTGAGATTTTAGTACGGCTCCCCAGTTTACTTTACCTGTGCTTTCAAGTATTTCCATTTCTATTTCTATACCAGTATTAACTCTATATACTATATGTTCTCTATTCATATCTCTAATTATTTTATCTTCGCCAAAATATAAATCGAGAAGTTTATTTAGACCATCCAAGCGATAAGGAGTTGCACTTAGACCAATTAAATATCGTGGAGTTAAATATTGAAGACTTCTTGATAAAGTTTCTGCGACAAGCATGTGGGCTTCATCACAAATTACGAGACCTATATTTTGAAAGAAATTTCTTCCCATTTTTTCTATATTCATAGCGTTCATAATATAAAAATCGGAATCATCTTTTAGTTTTGTTTTTGTCGTTAATTTTTGTACTAAAGCAGTAGGACAAAATTTTAAAATACTATCTTCCCATTGTTTTATCAATACTATTTTATTTACTATAACTAAAGTTTTTAATTTAATATTACATGCTAAATTTATTGCCAAAATTGTTTTACCAAATCCTGTATGCAAACTCAGTATAGTACAACCTTTATTTGTTAGGTTTTTTAGAGCATCTTTTTTTACGACTATCTGCTCATCTCTAAGTTCTCCTTCGAATTTAACATTCATAGATGGAAAATTTTTTCTTTCTGGTCTTGAAATACCAAGTTCATTTGAACCATAATAAAAAGGAAGATATATATAGTCGTTTACAATATCGAAAGGTTGTATTTCTTTATCGGGTAACATTCGACTATCATTTTTCAAAACAAGTAAAAGTTCTTCATTTATTCTTTCTCTATCTTCATTTGAAAGCTTATTTATTTTTGTTTTTAAAGACATTTTTATATTTAGTTATAAATATCTTTTTAACTTTTCATTTTTTTTCTTTTTTTATATTAAAAGAAAATGTTTCAAGATAATATATACTCAGCTCCATCTCCAAATGTAGGAGAATGTACTCAAAAAGGTTCATGGGGTTCTAAAGATGAACAAGACTATTGCAGGGCATGTTTTAATGATGCAGGAGAAAATGCAAATGATTATTTTTATTGTGAAGGTTCTGGATGTCTTTCTAAATATTCATCTCAGGTGTGTGGTACAGGATCTTTAGTTGCTAAAAATATAGATCAGTGTTCATCTCCTTGTTTTCAGCAAGGATATCCAACTTTAGGGGGCGGTTGCAGTGATAAGTATGATTGTAATTATAAGAGCGGAGAAATATGTCAAAAAAGACAAATTTTAATAAATGGGGGTAAAGAAGAAAGAGGATATTGTGTTCCGGGAGGAAATGTAAGCAGTATTTATTTAAATATGACCCAAGGCGGATTTAATTTAAAAGGTAATAATGTAATTGCTATAATTTCGGGATTAATACTGGTATTATTTTTGGTATGGTTAATCACTAAATAAATTTCAAACTAGTTTCAGTTTAAAATTTTAAAATGTACTCAAATGTACTCAAATATTAAATCACCATTAGGTAAATTACCCTTATGTTTGTAATATGGATTTATATGTTCTATGGTTTTAAATAATGAAGGGCATTCGTTTTCGTTTTTACATTTTATAGTTTTAGAAATATAATTTTCAATAAATAATATTGGTTTGCATGTATTAATTAAATTTGTACTTCCTTTTAAAACATCTATTTCATGACCTTCTACATCTATATGATAAATACCTACTTCTTCAATTTCTCCTTTTTTAAATAGATTATCTGCTGGAATAAAAATATTTGATTCTTCTTCGTTTGTTTTTGAAGAAGATTTTATTTCTTTATCTTTTTTTATATTCCAAGTTTGAGCACCGGTATTTATTTCTGTTGTTGAATCATGTCCTAAAATTTTCTTAAAATCAGATAATCCATAATTTAAAATTTTGATGTTCGAAACTGAGTTTATAAGAGCCATTTTTTCAATAAAATCACATTTTTTTTGAGACGGATCTATAGCATATACTATTACATCTTTTCTACCAATATTTTTAAGAGCTAAAGCTAGAGGAATTGAAAGATCTCCGATATGTGCTCCTACATCTATTACACCATAATTAAGTTTATTATTTTTTGCAAATTCAAATATAGCTTTTTTTTCATCTACTTCAAAATATGGACCAGGCCAATTATTAGTTGTAAATTCACTTTCTTCCCATAGCATTTCTGAACCATCTATTGGATTTTTTATTTTTTTTAAAATTATATCATGTTCTTTTTTTATTGCAGGTTCCCCCCAACCACTACCTTCGTACCAAAGTGTTGCGGCATAGTTATTATATTTACCACTACATTGTTTACTAATTTGATTATTATCTATTATAGATAAAACATCGCAACTATCTCCAAAAAGAACCTTATTTTTATTATTCTCATAGTACCTATATAAACCAATTGGTCCAGTTTTTGTCATAACATTTGAATCATGTTTATTTCTTTTCATTTGTTCGATCCATCCTAAAATAAATGGGTTATTTTTTGTTGCAGCAAAAATTCCATTGCAAATATGCTTTTGTTCTGTATTGTGTTTATCTATAGGTTCATAAACAAAATATGAATCACCTGTTAATAGATCAGATAAATTTTTTTTAAAATAATAATCAAGATCTATATAGAATCCTCCATAAACTGCTATTACTGCAAATCTAGCAAAATCACATTTACTTATATTAGGTTGAATATTTTTATAAAATTCTAGATATTGAGGAAAATTTTTACTAATCAAATTCAAAACATCTTTGCCAGACCAGTATATAAACTTAAAATTATTATTATTTTCGTATAAAGTTTCAAGATTTTTTTTGTATTTTTCAGGTACTTTTACATTTTCATAAGGAGAATCTTTCGAAATCCACATATTATGTATTATATAAGGTATGGTATTTACACCTTTTACTAAAGATACTAATCTTTTTTTAAAATCAATATCATCTTTTAAAAAATCTTGTCTAGCTCGTTTTCCAATTATAGAAAGTTGTTCTTCCGGTGTATTTATAATTTTTGTAATAGCCTGTTCTATACCTTTTTTTGTTGGTATATATCGAGGACAAATATTATTTACAAATCCATTTTGTATGCTATTAACTGCTATACCATTAATACCATTTTTAAATCTTTCATAAAAGCAAGGTATATCTGTATATAAAGTTACTGCTTCAACTGAACGAGCTTCATTACTATTATGACCAAAACCTTCAAATTCTGAAGTGCATATATGTATTCCATATTCATTCATATACTTGATTAGTTCATCTTCTTCTATGAAGGTTGATATTAATTTTATATTTTGTCGCGGTCTGTTATTTATAGTATCATTAATTGAATTTACAAGTCCCATATCATTATTACATATAATTGTTAAAACTGGCCATTCAGTATGTTCTAACCATGTATCAACTATATATTTCGTACCTTTATTAGGTGACTTGCCAGCTATATGTATTATTTTTTTATAATTCTTTTTTATTTCAGGTTTAAATTTATCGATACTTGTAAATCCTGTGTATAACAAGTTTTTATCAGGTAAAACTTTTGACAATATTTTAAAAGTCTCAATATTTTTACAAAGTATATTGCTGGGACTATTTATATCTTTAAATTTTTCAAAGATAGTGCAGTCTAAATTTACAAATATCCAATCATTCATAGTTGAATGAGTGTCAAATTGTTCAAAATAAAAATATGGAGTTGCTTTTAAACTTTTTAAAGCATTACATAATATAACATTATCTAGTAATAATCCTTGACTACTACTATTAGTACATGTATTACATTTATTTAGTTTATCTCCATAATATTCGGAACTTAGTTTCATTCTTTTTTTTTGTAAATTTTCCGATGCATTAATTTCATTTATTCGACTTCTTTTTTTATATTTATAATACATGATACCAGAAAAAATAACTAAGGCTATTATAGATAACACAACCCATGTAATAGTTGTTCTTTTCATTTTTAATTTATAGAAATATTTTTAAGTTTTAAAATTTAAAAAAAGAAAAAAAATCTTTAAGATAAAGAATGAGTTATATTAATGCGCCTAAACTTTACAATACCGGTTTTATTCAAAATTATTCAAATTTGAGACTAAAGCAGGGGTTATTTCCACAAGAATTGTCTTCCGATTGTTATATATCTGTTCCTAACTTCAATAAAGATATTTATTGTAAAAACTGCTATGGATATGATAATCCACAAGATATTTATAATGCGGTGTGTATCGCACAAAAATCTACACAAGATAAGGTGCAATTACCTATTATAAATAAAAACTTGTTGTATCCTATCCATAACGAACCAGTTAATTATGGAAGTGCACCTCCAAGTGATTCTTGCGAGTGTACGAGATATGTACAAGCTCCTTAAAAATAATTTTTATAATTAAGCAAATTATAAAAATTAAATTTAAAACTCAGTATTTATTATTTAAAATGACATCATTAACATGTGAATATTGTAACAAAAATTTCGCGAATAATTCTTCTTTAAATCTACATCAAAAAAAGACTAAGTATTGTCTTATAATGCAAGGTAAAATCCAAAAACTGGATTTTAAGTGCGAACATTGTGATAAAATTTTAAGTACTAGTCAAGACTTAAAAAAACATATTAAAAATTGTAAAGAAGAAGAAAAGGTGTCTAAATCCAGACCCACAGCCATACCTGTACTAGTAGAAGTACCAGTAGAAGTACCAGTAGAAGTACCAGTACCTGAAAGTAGTTCTATCATTTCAGCAAAGTTAGAAGAATATGAAAAACTTATTAATGAACTGAATGAAAAAATAAAACAAAAAGATGAAGAATATAACGTTTTAAAATCCGTAGCGGAAAATCAGGATATATATTACAAGAAACAAATAAAAAATTTTGAAAATAGCGAAGACACTACAAAAATACAAGAACTCGAAGCTCGTCATGAAAAAATAAAAAAGAAAATAAAAAAGAAATTTAAAGAACAAATTGACAAGCTTGAAAATGAAGTAAAAGAAAATAACTCAAAAATAAAAGACTTTGAAGAACTCGATAAAAAATACAAAGATAAAATTAAAGAACAGAAAGAAAGACTTACAAAAATATTTATAACAGAAATGAAGTATAAAGAAAATACGATATTTGATATTCAACATAAGCTGTCTCAGTATCAAAAACAAGAGTCTTTCTTAATTGAAGAAAAAGAAGATATATTAAAAAAATTTGATGTAAATATAAAAGAAAAGGAAAATGGTATACTTACACTAGAAAAAAAGATAGAAGTTTTTAAAAATCAAGAAATAAATTACAAAGAACAAATTAAAGATTTAAAAGAATTTTATGACAGAGAGATTAAAAATAAGGATAAAATTATATGTGATTTACATTATAGAATAAATCAGTTTGAAAGTCAAATTATCAAGTATAAAGAACAATTTGAAGAGCAAAAAATTAATATAAGAGAAAATTTTTATACAGAAATAAAAGAAAAGGAAAAAATTATATCTGAGTTTTGTTTTAAGTTAAAAGAGTTTGAAAATCAAGAAAAAGAAAATAAAGAGATTTTTGAAAATCAAAAAAATATTTTAAAAAAATCTTTTGACAAAGAGATAAAGCAAAAAAATATTATTATAGATGATTTTAAACTTAAAATAGTTGAGTTAGAAAATAAAGAAACAAGTTATAAAGAAGCTTTTAATAATGAAAAAAATAGTTTAAGAGAACTATTTATTAAGGAAATTAAGGAAAAGGAAGATATAATATTAAAGCTCGATCATGAAGTAAAAGAAAGCGAAGAAGATTTTGAGTTTCAAATACAAGAGAAAGAAAAAATAATTACGGAATTAAATTTAAAGTTAAAGGAATTTGAGAATAGTGAAATAAAAAATAAAGACTTGTACGAAGTAGAAAAAAATAATATTAAAAATAGTTTTGATGAACAAATAAAAGAAAAGGATGAAGTTATATCTAACTTTTATCTTAAATTAAAAGAATTTGAAGAAGAGCAAAATAAGAATCAAGAAAAGTATGAGGAAGAAAAGAAGGAGTTAAAAAATCAATTTACAAAAGATATAGAAGAAAAGGAAAAAATCATAGATGAGTATTATAATAAGTTAAAAAATTTAGAAGAAAAAGAAATATTTTTGAAAGAACAATTTATACAAGAAAAAGATAGTATAAAAGAAAATTTAAATAATCAAATATTATTAAGGGAGGATATTATATCCAACTTACATTCAAAGATGGAAGATATGGTACATCGAAAAAGTAATTTAAGAGATTCTTTTGATACCGAAATAAATGATTTAAAAGAAAAATTTGAAAATGAATTTAAAGAAAAAGAAAAACTTATTTTTGAAATTAATTCTGTGGTTAATGAAAAAGTAAACTATTATAAGTTAAGTTTAAAAATATCTATTATTGAAAAACAAATAGCTAAACATAAGTATACTATTGATAAACTAGTTTCTAAAATAAATTATTTTGAGAATAAAACACAGGATGAAAATGTGGATATAAACAAGCTGAAGTCGAGAATAAGCAATCTTAAAGCACAGGAACTATATTGTATAAGCCAAGTAGAAAAGGCAGAACTAATGTTAAAAGAATTAGTGGATGAAAGCAATAATTATAAAAAAAATAATAGTTTTGAAGATATATATCAAGTTGAAAATAATATATACCAAAAAATAAAAGAGAAATTTAATGTTATTTTGAAGATTATTTCAGATATAAATAACGTGGAAACGAGGGAAAAATATTTTAATAACGAAATTCTTTTGAGAGATAATATGTTCATGGATATTATTAATATAAAAAACAACGAAATTATAAACTTAAAAAAAATTGTTTTATGCAGAAAAGATAACATTCTTATGGAGAGTGCACCCACACCAGATGAGAATGTGCCTATTCCAGATAATCCGCAAGTATGGAGAATCCGCCTGTGTCGGAGAGTGTACCCATACCAGAGAATGTACCTGTAGAAGATATACAGAATGATTTTTCTTATATAGATTTTGAAAATATAGACCTTGCAAAGGATATAATAAAAAATAAACTTAGTGTCAAGTATATTTTAAATGAGCAAAAAGGAATAGTTAGATTTATAGTTGATAGATTTTTATTGAATAACAAGGGTAAATTAATATATATTTGTTCTGATGCTGAAAATTTCGTCTTTAAATATAAAAATAAAAATGGATTTGTACAAGTAGACATGGATAGTAAAGAGCTTTTTAAATATATATCCAAAGCTGGATTATTTAAAGACGGAATAAATATCAGAAATGAATGGTATATAGATGACGAAGGAAATACGGATATAAATAAGTTTCTCATGTTGCTTGACAAAAAAGAAAATATATGTAAAATTAAAGACGATGAAACTTTTTTCAAAAAAGAATTGGCAGCTTTGATAAAAATATAAAATTAATTTAAAACGGTATAAGTTAAATATAAAATGAATTACGGAATCCCAATTGATAACTTAACTCCAGATAGAGACCCTGTTTATGATATGTTTATTGAATACTTTAATAATCCTATATTAACAAAAATTAAGCATGAAAACAACTTTTCTATGTATGCAACCAAAACATATTGTTTAACATCCACAACATGTAGATATATTATCGCTTTTGTACAAGCAGATACCCTTCCACTAGGTTCTACTAATAATCTTTCTGATTTAAAATGGGTATCTTTACAAACTAGAACTCTAACCGAAAAGTTTTCAAATATTGGAACACATGGGTATTCTGCAGAAGAAAAAGGTCCATTATTAAGTAAAATTCATAGAGTAAATATATCGAAAGAAGCTAGCACTTATAAATGTAATGATTATCCTTTAACTATAACTTTACTTCATGATACAAAAAAGAATTCGGATAGCTATCAAAACTCTGGAAATATTATTATTGCATTAGAGACTTGGAACACAATTATAACATGGAATAATTAAAAAATACTATTTAAATATATAATTACTTAAATAAAAAATGACTTCAGTTTTAGAATCTTCATATGTAAGGCCTAATAGACCTTATTCTTCAAACGAACTAAATGACACTAGAAACATGTTTATGAAAAAAAATAATTTAAGTAATATTATAGCATACCATAAGAAATGCGGACATTTTTATTTTGTAAAAGAAAATGGACGTAAGGAAAAAGAAATAAGTGAAAATAATGATAATGTAGGTAATTGTAGTTGTTGTTGGAAGTTAAATAAAACACCAAAACATCTTCAAAAAAATGCTGAAGAACTCGTTAATACTTATTTAGAAAAATTTAAGGTTCTTCCACCATATATAACATATGATTTACTTGATATTGAAATTTCTTTTTATAAGTGGTTATATTTAGAAAAATATTAAGCCTTAATATTGCGTTTAAAATATTATTAAAAATTTTTAATAATATTTGCTGTAAAATATAATTTAAAATTAAGATATAACATTATAAATGAATACATTTCCTTTAAAATTAGTTTTTAACGACATTTCAAAAAACAATATCATAATAGATCTTGAAGAAGATAATTTTATTCACACTACAATTCCTCCCGAAATTAATAAATATAATTTGGAAGATAAATATTTAGCCTATATTTATAGTAAAACAGATATAAAGGATGTAATGAATAATTTATTAGAGGAAGGGTCTTCTAGTATTACATATTCTTATTTATTACAGCCTGTAATTAAGGAAGAAATATTTAGAAAATTGCTGCATTCTTTTTTTGTAAAACATAATTTTTATGTTAAATTTTCAAATATAATATCCAATCCTTCTAAAAAAAATAAAATAATAGGAGATTTTGATATAGTTATAACCGAAAGAGATATCAATCATACTTTTATTCAAAATTGGATTAATAATTTACTTGAAAGTGATAGCGAAAATGAAGAAGTAAACATATCAACAATTATATCGGATGAACTAAGTAATAATTTAACTGAAGAAAAAGATAATAGTGAAACTGAAACAGATGATGAAGATATAACCGATGATGACGACGATGACGATGACGACGATGATGACGATAAGGATGATGATGATGACGATAAGGATGATGAGGAAGTTGACGTTGATGACGAAGATGACGACGAAGATGATGACGAAGATGATGACGAAGATGATGACGAAGATGATGACGAAGATGATGACGAAGATGATGACGAAGACGAAGATGAAGATGTTAGAACAGAAAATGAAACAGATGATGAAGAATAAAAAAATAATATTTAAAACCACAAATTTAACCTGTAAATTATTTTTAATTTTAAAAAAAATTGAAATTTTAAAATTATAATTTAGTTTTTTTATATAGAACTTAAATGAACTCGTTAATTGAAAATATTGAAAAGTTGTTAAATGACTCTATGACAATCTTTTTTGAAAAGATATGTGATAAATATGAGAATGTAGATATTGAAGAACTTAAAAATTTATGGAATAATAATGAAATTGAACCTAAAAAGTCAGTAACTAAAGAAAAAGAAAAACCAAAATCGACACCTGTAGTAAAAAAAACTAAAGAAAAAAATGATGGGTGTCCTTATGTGTTTTCAAAAGGTCAAAATTCTGGTAATATGTGTGGTTCAAAATCTAAATCAGATAGTGAATATTGTTCAAAACATCAAAAATTTGAAGGAGTAGGACAGACAAAGAAGGCTGAGGTAGCCACAAAAAAAAGTAACTCTATTTCGGAAAAATCTAGTTCTGTAAAAAAAAAATCACCATCAGTAGCTAAAAAACCAACTGAAAGAATTATAAAACATAATAAGGATATAGATAAGTATTGGAATGCAGAGACTCAACTTGTTTTTAAATCAAAAGATGATAGAGTTGTTTATGCAAGCTTTAGAAATGATGAGCTAAATGAACTAGATGATGATGATATATTATTATGCGAACAATACGGATTTAAGTATGATAGAGTACCTATAAATGATGAGGAGGAAGAGGATGTAGAAGAAGAAGATGGTGCGCGAGAAGAAAAAGTAGAAAAAGTAGAAAAAGTAGAAAAACAAAATATTATTATAGAAGCCGCAGCAAAGAATAAAAAAAGTTTAAGCAACGCTATTATTGAAAATAATCTTAAAGCAAAGTGTATTGAAGATGTTCTAAATGAACTTCAACTAGATGATGATGATGAAGATGAATTTGTCGAGGAAGAAGTTGAGGAAGAAGTCGATGAAGAGTAAATTTAATTTTTTATATTTTATATAAAATATAAAAAATAAATCTAAAATAAAATAAAGATAAAGAAATGAGCGATAACGATAATTTTTACAAAGACCAATTTAACCAACTTTCTACGAAGGTAAATGAATTAGTATCTAATAAAGCACAAAATAACTTTAGTTTAAATTATAATATAAATAGTATGTACATATATGTTGGACTACCAATTATACTTACTATCTACCTTATAATAAATAAACCAAATATAGTTATGTCGGAAATAAAAAATGGTAAAACATTTTTTACTGAAACAAAATTAAGCTATGTTAAAGTAGCTGTTATCATTTCATTCTTAATTTTATTTGAGGTTGCGGTATACTTTATTTTAAATATTAATAAAAAGAAAAATAAGTAATTTTTATTTTTTATTTTCTATAGTTAAATGAATAGTATTAGACTACCAACATCTCCAAAAGTAAAAAAAACAAAATTCAAAGGTTCTCCTTCATACAACCTTAAAGTTATGAAGTATTTGAAAAATAAATATGATGATTTTTGCGTAATAATACCTGAAATAAATAAATCTAAAAACAATCTTTCACATACAGATGTTAGTTTAAGATGGATACAAACAAAAGGTAAAGACGGATATTTTTCTGTACCAAAAAATTATTGGGAGCAATTTTCAAAATGCACAAACAAAAGATTTATAGTATTTCCATTTGGGTTTACATGTAAAAATAATCTAGGACATGCAGGTATTTGTATTTATGACAAAGAAACAAAAAGTATGGAACGTTTCGAACCTTATGGAAAAAGTAAAAGAGATTGTACAAATCCAGTAGATATTGATCTTAAATTAAAAAAATTATTTCAGGATAATTTAGGAGAAGATTTTATACTAGAATATTACGAACCCTTAGATTTTATGCCGAAGAAAAGTTTTCAAAGTTTACAAGAAGATGAAGGTGATTTTAAGAAAAAAAATAAAGGTGATCCTGATGGAGGATTTTGTGCTGCTTGGGTGGCATGGTATGCTGAACTAAGAGTTCAAAATCCAAATAAAGATAGAAAAAGATTAGTAGATATGGCATTAAAAAGATTACAAGAAAGTGATAGATCTATGACTAAATATATAAGAGACTATAGTGCAAGCTTAACTAAATAATATTAAAATTGATTTTTTTATTTATAATTTTATTTTGTAAATAAATGGTTGACAAATCGGATATCGCATACTCTACTTGTTTAGAGATGTTTATTCAACGAGGATACTCTATAATTGAAAAAGATGATGAAAGAATTTTAGCATTAAAAGAAGATGGAAAACAAATTTGTGCATTTATAAATAAACTTTCAAGCAAATTTAATGTTGAAAGAATTCAAGAGTGTATTTCTATGATGAATATAATGGATATTTGGCATGGTTTAATAGTGTATAGCGATACTATTACACCAGTAGCAAAAAAAATAGTCGAAGAGTCACAAAAAATGAAGATTGAGCTTTTTCATGAAAAAGAATTACAATACAACTTAACAAAACATTATTTAGTACCTCTTCATGAACTAAAATATAAAAAGGATAATCCAGATGCAAAATATTTCAAAACCAATAAATATCCGATAATGTCTCAAAGCGACCCTGTATCAAGATTTTATGGATGGGAAGTAGGAGATATTATTAAGGTTACAAGAAAAGATGGATTTGTAATGTTTAGAATTGTAGGTAAATAATAATTTATTTTATACTTTATTTTTAAGTATAAAATATTAAAACTTTTGTTTTTTGCTTTT
>Ga0214923_10003221_pt1 | contig 20663 bp, 18 predicted proteins | sample LL1510_MetaG_FD_177993 | JGI IMG/M metagenome (GOLD analysis project Ga0214923, IMG submission 177993) | Freshwater microbial communities from Lake Lanier, Atlanta, Georgia, United States - LL-1510 | ecosystem: Environmental > Aquatic > Freshwater > Lake | place: USA: Georgia | collected...
CAATAACAGCAATAATACCGGCAATAACAAGGGTAAGATCTCGTTAAACCCCAGGCAAGAGGGTGCAAATGTAGTTTTGCTAACTCGACTAGATGGATATGGTAGCGGAAAGTGTAATTTAACTGTTAGTAACGGTGCAAGGAACTACACTTCTGAAGCTGAAGTTATATACCAAAGTGAGTATTCAACTTGTGCTGGTTTTACAATTCCAGTTGAAAAACTGGGTACGGGTAAATGGTTGATTGGTCTTAGTTTAGATACCGGAGGAATTACTAATAGCCAGTCGATTGAACTGGAGGTAAAATGACAGATATGAAAAAAGTTGTTTTCAGTTTAATAACTTTGTTTTTATTTATGGTTTCAGGCTTTGCTCCTCTTGCCCAGCAAGTCCATGCTGCTGATGCCAGCAAATGGCAGGCCGGAAGAATTATCGACGATGTTGTGTTTACTGATAGTGGGAGTATGAGTGTTCAACAAATTCAAGACTTTCTTAACAGCAAAGTGGGCACAGGAGGCTATGGTCGTATACCTGGCCAATGTGATACATGGGGTGTTGGTATTTCAGAGTCTGGTGGTGGTACTCGAGCACAATACGGAGCATCAAAAGGTAATCCTGCCCCGTTTACCTGCCTCAAGGACTATTACGAAGTTCCTAAGCTTACCCCTGGACCCAGCCTGCCAGCTAATAACTATGGAGGAAAGCCAATACCAGCAGGCGCCAAAAGTGCCGCTCAGCTTATTTATGACGCGGCACAGACATACAACATTAGCCCCAAGGTGCTTTTAACAACTATTCAAAAAGAGTCGGCTGGACCGCTTACTACTGATGACTGGCCGTTTCTCAAGCAGTACACCTATGCAATGGGTGCACACTGCCCAGATGGACCAACTGGTGCACAATGCGACCCAAACTATTCAGGATTTTCTCTACAAATTGCCGAAAGTGCAAAGCTTTTTAGATGGTACTTGGATAGCATGGATCAGCCATGGTGGAGCTACAGAAAACCATATGCAACAAATTTCATACTTTGGAGAGAGCAGTTCACTGGTTGTGGTGGCGGTAATGTCTACATAGAAAATAAAGCCACAGCAGCACTCTACACTTACACTCCCTATCAACCAAATCAAGCATCGCTTGCAAACATGTATGGCGAAGGGGATGCTTGTAGTTCATATGGAAATAGAAATTTTTGGCGAATTTACAATGATTGGTTTGGCCCAACAATCAGAAGTCCTTTTTTCACCTATGACAATAAGGTCTATATACTTGGAGCTAATAATTCATACTATTATGTGCCGTCTCAAAGCTTGCTGACTGCTTATGGGCTTGATTCTAAATTTGGTGGCCAAATAAGCTATGTCAGGTCTAGCTTTACAACAAACATGACATATGCCGGAACTCTGCCGTGGGTAGCACGATTTGAAGATAATTCAATATACGCTGTCGACAAAACAGGACTACATCATTTCGAAGATCCGGGAACTTATTTTGCATATGGCTATAGTTTTGGCAGTGAAGCAATACTGCCAAAATACTTGATGAGCTCTTACGATTTTAGCAGTCCAATGAAAGAAATGCTTCAATCAACAGCTGGTCCTGCTGTTTATTATGTTAGTGCGGGAATTAAGCAACTAATAGCCAATGAGCAGACCTATAATTCTCTGGGAACTCCTTCGTATAATTCAAGGCCATTGGTCAGGTTGTCGAACGAATTTGTTGCTAGTGTTGAGAACGGAGGACCAATCATGCTCCCAGGCTCAATTGTTTCCGAAACTGACACTGGAAGATACTACATTTACACAAACGGAACCCTGCAGTCAATTACTAGAGATGCTTATCAAACTTTTGGTATTGCTGCAGATTTTAGCGCACCAAATAGTCTCTTGTCTTATCTGCCTTCAAATCAAAATTATGCAGGCGTATATGTGAGTGATTCTACAGGAAAAAAATATATGCTAGATGGGGGTAACAAATTTTTGGTTAGCAATGAACAGTCTGCACTTTTCGCAGGTAGTCCTGATTTTAAATTAATTGGAGATGATGCTCTCAGTAGATTTAATTCCAAGGTTATGACTGATATTCTTAAAAAAACAGGTTCACCAGAAGTATTTCTTCAAAATGGTGGAAGGTTGTACCACATATTTAGTGAGGTGGATTTAATTGGATTAGGTTTGAGCTTTGGCAATATAACTAACACATCAAGAGATCCTTCTCAAATTTACTCCGACACTGGCAGCAGTGTTTTTAAAACAGGCAGACTCGTTAAGGTAGCTGGCAAGGCACCGATTTATGTAGTTGAAGGCTTGACGACAATTAGACACATTCCAAGCGAGGCTATGATGTCAAACTATTCTTATTCTTTTTCTAATGTAGCCGTGGTTAGTGACAATAATCTAAGTGGCTATACTCAATCTTCGCCACTTTCACAAACAGTAAAAGATTCCTCTGGCAATAAGTTTTTAATTGACTCAGGGTGCAAGAGAAAATTTTCAGACTCCTTGATTGCTGAATACGGTAAAAGCACAAACGACTTTATTGCAATAAATGATTCTATCATAAATGGTGTTTCAAATTGCGCCGATCTGACAAACCTTGTAAGGGGATATGGTCAAAAAAGCATTTTCAAAATAGAATCGGGACAAAAACGCTGGATTACTAACGAGCAGGCCTTCATTAATAATGGATTTCAGTGGGGCAATGTTACTCCGCTTAGTTTGCAATTAGTTAACTCAATAGCAACCGGTGTTCCACTAAACTAAATATGCTTCATGGTCTTATATTATTTATTGATTAACTGTAAAATATAGACAATGACAGAAACCAAAACAGCCCTGCTAATAACATACGGTCCGGTACCGACTCCACAGTATCAAAAGATTGAAGGTGGCGGAATGCGCATTTGGGGTCTTGCTAATGGACTAAAAAAACACGGCTTTTCTGTGACAGTGGCCGTGAACAATAGTTTTCCTCAAAAACACAAAAATCAGGATGGTATTAGTTTAATAAACTGGAGTCTAGACTCCGAATTCAAAAATATTATAAATAAGTTTGACCTAGTCTTAATAAGTTATTGCATGGGTGACGCATCAGTATTTGTGGCTAATAACATCTTGGACGGTAAAACACTGGTATTAGACGCCTATGTTCCTATCTATGTAGAAGTTTCAGCCAGAAATTCCGATGACCTTGCTACTGAATTTCATAACTATTCAAAAGATATAGACAAATTTAACCATGTGTTGAAGCGTGGTGATTATTTCCTGTGCGCCAATCTACCTCAGAAACATATGTATACTGGAGTGCTTGCAAGTCTAGGAATTATTAATCCTCTTACATACCAGGATGATAGAATTTTAGTTGTTCCCTTTGGTATAGAGTCCAAAAAATTAGATATTCTCAAAGCTTCAGACAACCCCTACTTAAAATTGGGAGTAGATAAAAATGATTTTGTGCTGCTTTGGTTTGGAGGTCTCTATCCTTGGTTTAATTTTGAACCTCTTTTAAATGCAATTGATGAGTTGTCTACTAAAAGACATTTTAAGTTTGTGCTGGTAGGTGGCAAAAATCCATATAATTCACACCCTGATTTTGTCAAACAATATAATCAAGTTAAAGCTAAGCTTCAGTCAATGAAACTCTTAGATAAAACTGTGTACTTAGTTGACTGGGTTGATTTTGACGAGAGACTAAAGTGGTATCAAGGCAGTGACGCCGTGATTAGTATTAATCAAACTGGAGACGAAAACGAATACTCCTGGCGCACTAGAGTAATAGATTATGTTTGGGGCGATGTGCCAATCATAACCAACGGCGGCGACCCTTTGAGCAATCTATTACTAGACAACCATGCTGCTGCCAAAATCGATGACGAAGGCAAAAAGATAGAATCAGTAGTTGCAGACTTGATTGCAGAACCTAAAAAACTATCAGAGATTAAAAGAAATTTACACGATATAAGGCAGCAGTTCTATTGGGAAAAAGTTGTCCAAGAGATGGTTGATGCCTTGTCAAAAAACCCTGCGCCATACACAGCCAGCAAACATACTGTAGAAGACTGGAATTTAGGCTCTAGCTCTAAAAGAGGAAATAGTCTTAAAACATATGCTCAGAAAGCCATGAGAAAAGGGCTGGTAAGAAGCGCCAAGTTTGCACTGAATACATCAAAGGATTATTTACAGACAAGTATGGCTAAAAAAACGAAGCCAGTAGTACACAGAAAAGCAGTCTTCTTGTCTCATCCAATTGATGAAACTGGAGCACCGCTCGTATTACTGGATATAGTAAGTGATTTTGCAAAACACTATAAACCCAAAGACATTGTATTAGTTAGTCCTGATATAAAAAAACACATAAAAGACAATCTACTTGTAAAGGGAGTCAACTTACGAAAAATGGCGATGGGCGTTAGCGAAAATCTTATTCAGGCTCAACTTAACATCAATTCTGATGATTATGTTCTAATGAACACCGTAGCTATTTATGAAAATTATAAATTTTATATCTTTAATATGCTGGAGTCTAATAAACTAAAAAAAGCTTATTGGTTCATACATGAGGATAATCCAAAACTGCATTTCAAAGACAAAAAGGAAATTGCAAGAATTAAAAAATTAATAAAATCTGGTTCACTTATAATTAAGGTGCCGTCCCCAGAAACAGCCAAAGATTATAATAGCTTTTTTGACACTTCTAAGATTCAACATGTCAAACTTAGAGTTATAGTGCCTAAACACTTAACGGAGCCGAGGGCTTTATCTGATTTTGATAACATCAAATTTATTACATCAGGATCTCCCTGGGACGGAAGAAAGGGCCAGTTTATTTTACTAAATGCTCTAGAGTACTTTGAAACAAAATTGAAAAAGAATAATGTACAGTATAGGCCCTTTAGTGTGCACTTGCTGGCCATTGGCGATGACTACATATCAAAACAGCTTGACGCATCAGGCAAGGCCTTCTTTGGCGGAAGATATCATTCTTACAAAAAAGTTCCTCGCGAAAAGGCTCTTGAAATAACGCACGGCTGCAATCTTACTGTTTGCTCTTCATTAAACGAGACATTTGCCTTGTTTGTGGCAGAGGGAATGGCCATGGGTCACCCAATCTTACGCAACGAGTCTTCTGGGTGGAGCGAACAAATTAACAATAAGCTTAATGGATATAAGTTTGACATGCTTGACATAGAATCGCTGGCATCTAAAATTGAACTTCTTTTAAATACTGAAGCTACGAGTAATGATGACTTGAAAAAAATGAGTGAAGAATCTCAAAAAATAGCTCACGGTTACACCTTAAACAATTATTATAGCCAGCTTTCCTAGGCTGCAGTATAGTCGTTAGCAATATCTAAAGGTTTAATAATTTTTTTAATGCTCGTTTGATCTTTATTTTCGTCATTAATAAAGCACTTAATAAATGGAATATAGTACACCCTAAGGCTATCGGTTTTTTCTGATTCACCAATTATATCTTCAAAGTATTCTCTTCTAGAAATAAATGCTCTTGGGTCAACAGCATCAACTTCTCTTGGAGCCAGTAGGCTAATGTCTGTTCTTTTGCTGCTACCCTCAACATAGTCCTGTAGTAGTTTTTTACGAATCTTGCCGCTGAGTTTAACACCGGCGCTTTCACAATTATGATTTGTATGTCTCAAAGAAGTTGCCAGTGCGTCATATTTTTCATATTTTAAAATACCAATAGTGTAACTTAGCCAGCCATTTACCGTATGAATACCAGCAAGGTCGCGGGAATAAAATACATAGTCGGCTTGATCTGATTTGTCGGTGTATTGTCTGATGTTTTTTAAGGTGACAAACTTTCTGTTGCTTGGAATAATATTGCTAGCCCTAATACGCAACTTAGAATACCCTACTATAAAATAGGTTGGTATAACATTTGGAGATATGTCTTTCTCAATCTGACCGACCATGTCCCGTATTTTTCGATTGTCAGAATATTTGTCTATTATTATGTCCAAATTTATGGTTTCTTTTCCCAAGTCGTAGATTGCCATCCATCCAATAAACCCTCTGTACAGGTGGGCATCCTTAATCGGTAAACCTATGGCTTTTTGATGATCAACAAAAGATTTCTTTTGAGCCTCATAGGCATAGGGTTTAGCGTCAAACCCCTTTAGTGCCGTGGATTCAGCAATCATTCTCCACGAGTAAACCATTTTTGGAACATGCTTTATCTTTTTTGTTTGCTCGCTTATCCGCAAAAAAAGGTCCCAATCTTGAGCTCCCTCAACACCTTTCCTGAAACCGCCTATTTTATTAAAAATTTCAGTTTTAATGACTGCCATGTGAGTAATATAATTACAGCCATTTAATAGTGCCTGCATAAATGGTGGCTTTGCATATGGATGATTATGGTGACCGTTTATATCTATCATGTCTTCATCTGTATAGTAAAAATCATATTCTTCTGATTTATTTATTTCTTTAGCTATTTCGTAAAGAGCATTTGGCCACAACAAATCATCATGGTCGAGCAGTACAATGTATTCACCACTAGACATTTTTACAGCATCGTTTGACGCTAACGAAATGTGTCCATTGGCTTTCCTGTATTTATACTTAAATTTTTCTTTAAATAATTTTTGATAATCACCGCATATTTTTACGAGATCTTTATCGCTTGAGTTGTCGTCTACAATACAGATTTCCCAGTTTTCATAATATTGATTAACAACTGAGTCTATGCACTCCTTTAATAAGTCCGGTGGTGTTTTATATATAGGCAGAATTATGCTAAATTTAGGCTTTTTTTTGAAGCCAATAATTTCTTTTTTGATTTTATCGACTTCGTCATTTCCTGGTGTGTTATTTTTTATCCAAGATTGGTATTGAATAAAATTATCGTAGTCATATTGCAGTAATCGATACTCTCTTTCATAATTCGTTTTTATGTAGTTTCTTAATGTCTGTTTTATGAATTTAGCAGTGCTGGGACTAAGTTTGATAGCTTTTTTACCCTGAGTCAGGGTCGTATTGATCACCTTACTTGCGCCTATTTTAATTACTTTTGTATTTTTCATTTAGTGTTTGCTTTTATTACCGTTTTTTAAGACTTTTTGTAATTTTATTTAATTTTCTGTTTATCCTTCTAGTGATCCTGGCCTCTTCTTGTTCTTTTGCTTTTTGTAAATCAATTATTTGGTTGTGCAATTCTTTGTTCTCACCTATTACTTGTTGAGCAAAATCATACACTTCATCTTGTGGCATTTTGTAGTCAGGCAAAGAGGTTTTTTTAGTGTCATTTGTTGGCATAGCACAGCCAATAAACTGAAATATATCTCCCCCTGTATTTTGCAGGTTTTCTATAAACTTACTATTAAAGCTAAGACCATTTTTTTGCAATTTGTCTTTTATTAGTTCTCTAGGGTACCTAGAGATAACTGGATTGTAATTGGATATTTTATATCCGGCGTCGGCAAACACACTAACCAGTTCATTTTGATCGTAAAAATGAAAATGTGTTTTGTCTAACAAGCCTCTGTTTTTGTAAGGAAAGGACCCTGCCAGTAGATCAATTCTGACTGAAATATGCGCCATGTGGGGTATGGAAAATATAATTTTACCGTTTTTGCTAAGTAGCCCTTTTATGTTTTTTAGTGTCTCTCTCGGGTCTGGCAGATGCTCTATGACATCAGCAAAAATAATAATATCGTAGGTGCCAAGTTTTTTACGCATTGACTCGTCGTTTATGTCTCCAATAATTGCTTTTGTTAATTTCTTAGACGCCTTGTCTATGTCTGCTCTGTCTAGGTCTATGCCTGTCACCGTACATTTTTTTAGTTTTATTAGGACCTCTCCAAAATTACCACTAGAACAGCCTACATCTAGCACATTATCGCCTTCACTTATATATTCGTATAGGTGTGACCAGCTATTATTTTTGCTTCCGGGCTCAAAAAGATGATTTGAATACTGCGACATATTAATACTCCCATTGTGTGTCTATAAATGTTTGTCCTTCTGATGTTTTGTCTCCAGTGATTTCAAACTGCAAAATATTGGTGTGGTAATCTAATATATTTTTTGCTTGCCCATCCATAATTGCCAGGTTAATATAATAAATTCCAGGAACAAAATTTGCCTTTAAGCCTATTTTTAGGCTGCCGCTGGCTTGGTTCACTGTTTTTTGTTTTGCAAGACCAGTGTTAGTCCCATAGCAGTAGGAGCCAGAGTGTGTGTAAATCTGAAGACCAAAATTTAAGTCTTCTTTATTTTCATTTATGTAGTTAGCTGTTATTTCTAGTTTTGAGCCCGCTTCCACCTTGGATTTACTGATTGTGGCTTTATCAATTCTTGATTTATTATCTTGGGCACTGGTTTTTGTCTTAGGCTTATTATTGTTATTATAGTTTTGCTCAAGATATGAAAGTGCTATTTGCGTGGGCAAACCCTCCTCAATTATTTGTCCTTGGCTGAGAAGCAAAGCTCTATCGCAATGCTCTTTAATGGCGTTCATGTCATGCGTCACTAAAATTACAGTTATACCTTTTCTTTTTATTTCTCTAAAGTAGTTTCTGCACTTAATCTGAAATGCCTCGTCGCCTACGGCCAACACTTCATCTAGCACCAGAATGTCTGTTTTGGCGCGAATGGCGATTGAAAATGCCAGGCGGACTTGCATACCAGACGAATAATTTTTGAGTTTTTGATCCATGAATCTTTCCAGTTCGGCAAATTCAACTATGTCGTCATACATTTTTTCCATTTCTTTACGGCTGAAACCGAGTAATGATCCATTAAGAAATACATTTTCTCTGCCGGTTAATTCTGGGCTAAAGCCTACGCCTAATTCAATGAATGGAGTGAGCTTACCGTTAATGTGTATCTGTCCAGAATCGGGCGAATATATGCCAGCTAATAATTTTAGCAGGGTGCTTTTACCGCTACCGTTGCGGCCAACTATGCCAAAAAATTCACCCTTTTTTATTTCAAAGGATATATCATTTAGTACTTGCTGTTTTTCATAGGTCCGCTTTCGCTTGTAAAAATTGATTACTGCACTTTTTACACTAGAAACTTTTTCATGCGGAAGCTTAAAGGTTTTGGAAACATTTTCAACTTTTATAGCTATTTCTTGCCTCATTATATATTCTCCGCAAAGTACTTAGATTCTTTTCTAAAATAAATCAGACCGCCTATTAGCGTAACTATCACCAGCGCAAACGGAACATACATATACCAGCCGCCCTGGAAAACTGTGTGCGGTATTAGAGTCTCGTGTGTTACAGAGCTCCATCTAGCGTCCTGAATTGCTTGAGCCATTGGGTTTAGTAAAATTAGTTTTTGGAATGTTACATTTGGAATTAGTGAAAGCGGATACAAAATAGGTGTTAAATAGAATCCGGCTTGGAGCATAACCTCCCATATGTATCCAATGTCTCTAAACTTTACAAACATTGCAGACAAGAAGAGCGAAATACCAAGCGCAAACAGATATACCTCTATCAATATAAGGGGAAGCCATATTATTGAAAAGTTGATATCAACTTTGTTAATAAACATAAATATGGCTATGACGACCATGTTTAATAGCAGATTAATAACTGCAGACAGGCTACTGGAAAATATAATTATCCATCTGGGTATTCTGATCTTTCTAATTAGATCTCCCCGTCCCACGATGGAGCCAAGGCTTTGAGTTGTCATTTCTAAGAAAAAGTTCCAGATTACTATGCCAAGCAACAAATAAACAGGAAAGTGCGGTATACCTGAGCCTAATTTCAGGAATTTAACAAATACTATGTACAGGATTACAAACAGTAATAGTGGCCTGAGTAGCGACCATGCGTAACCGAGCACTGAACCTTGATATCTCAACTTAAAGTCGGTGCGCACCAGTTCGCTTATTAATGCTCTGTTTTCTTTAGATATGTAGTGTCGCATTGATTTATTAATTATATCGCAATAACAGTAGTTGGTCGATTATCTTATTTAGTTACCATAATCGATACTTTGTCACTGCTTATTGATATAATAGCCATATGAAAATTGCAGTAGTAGTACCAAACTGGAACGGCGAAGAACACTTGAGTGAGTGCCTGGACTCACTTTTGAAGCAAACTGAAAAATGCCGGGTTATTGTGGCCGACAATGCTTCAACAGACGGCTCTAAAGATTTAATTAGAAAAAATTTTCCAGAGGTTGTGCTGGTTGAAAACACTAAAAACACGGGGTTTGCTGGAGGAGTTAACGCAGGGATTAAAAAAGCCATGGAATTAAAATGTGATGCAGTAGCACTATTTAATAATGACGCTGTGGCCGACAAAGCCTGGCTTGGTCGTCTTGTAGCTGTTATGGCTGAAAAGACCAACACCGGCATTATCACTGGCAAACTGATGGATGGTGATAGCGGAAAATTTGATAGCACTGGAGATGTTTATACTGTTTGGGGACTGCCATATCCTAGGGGCCGAGAGATTAAAGACACAGGACAGTATGATAAGCCAGAAGAGGTTTTTTCGGGCAGCGGAGGGGCCAGCCTGTATAGAGTAAAAATGCTCAAGGAAATAGGTCTGTTTGATGAAGATTTTTTTGCCTATTATGAAGATGTTGACATTAGCTTTAGAGCACAGCTGGCTGGATGGAAAGTTTTTTATGAACCTAGGGCATTAGCTTATCACCTAATAGGTGCGACCAGCAGCAAAATAAAGGGTTTTACCACCTATCAAACTATGAAAAACTTACAGCTTGTGTGGTATAAAAACATGCCTAGAAAATTTATATTCAGAACCGGGTGGCGCTTTTTTGTAGCAAACACTATGTTTATGATAAGAGCCCTTACTAGAGGACACGGCTGGGCGGCCGCCAAGGGTGATTTGGTGGGTAGTTGGCTAATAGTTAAAAAATATGGTGTCAGAAAAGATATTCAAAAAAATAAAAAAGTTACCGATGAATATATTTGGACAGTCTTGGATCACGATCTGCCGCCCAATGCTAAGTCATTGAGGTCCATAAGAAGTAGGTGGTGGAAAATAACTGGGAAAAAGCACAAATGAAAATTGCCATTGATGCTCGGGAGTACAGCACTAGCACCGGTAGATACATCCAGAAACTATTGCAGTACTTGGCATATACAAAAAGCGAACATCAGTTTATTGTCCTTTTAAAACCGCAGGATATGGACAAGTTTAAGATAGATGATAAGCGCTTCAAGGCAATTGAATGCCCGTACAAAGAGTTTACCTGGGGAGAGCAGCTGGGATTTAAGCAGCAATTGGATGATCTGAAAGTAGATTTAGTACACTTCGGCATGACACAACAGCCGGTGCGCTATAAGGGCAAGACAATCACAACTATTCATGATCTCACAACCCTTAGGTTTTATAACCCTGATAAAAACAAATTAGTTTTTGGAGTAAAGCAAAAAGTATATGCTCAGGTCATAAAACGGGTAGCCAAGAAGTCGTCAATTATAATAACGCCGAGTGAATATGTAAAAAATGACCTGGTTAAGTTTAGTAATGTTTCACCCAAAAAAGTACTAGTAACATATGAGGCGGCAGATCAAATAGCCGACTCCCCTGACCCGCTTACAAATTTGCAAAAATCCAAATTTATTATGTATGTCGGTCGTCCTACTCCTCATAAAAATATCGAGGGCCTGATTGATTCATTCACCGCCCTGCAATCCAAGCACCCTGAACTAAAACTAGTTTTAGTAGGAAAAAAAGATGCTAACTATAAACGCATTGAAAAAAGTGTCCAAAAAAGAAACATAACAGGGGTGGTATTCACGGGCTTTACAAGTGAGTCGCAGCTCAGATGGCTCTATGAAAACACCGCCGCCTATGTGTTCCCTAGTCTGAGCGAAGGTTTTGGCTTGCCTGGACTAGAAGCCATGGTTCATGGAGCACCGGTTGTTAGCAGCAACGCAACTTGTTTGCCTGAAATTTATGGAGACGCTGCTCAATACTTTAACCCAAAAAACACCTCAAGCATGACTGAAGCCATAGACAGCGTATTGTCAAATGAAGATTTAAGCAAAAAGCTAATAAAAAATGGCTATCTTCAGGCCAAAAAATATTCCTGGCAACAAATGGCCGACCAAACACTCGAAATCTATAATAGCCTTCTTGAGGACTAGGCTTCAGTTTCGCTAGTTTTATCAGCAGGCTTCAAAACTATGTGTCTCTCAGGACCAAAACCCACTGAATCTGTGATCAGGCCGTATTCTCCAGCCAATTTATGCACTACTCGCCTGTCAGCGGCGTTCATAGGCTTCAGGTCCATAGGTTCACCACTTTCTTTTACTTTATTGACCCACTCTTCAGCACGCTCACTGAGTCGTTCAGCGCGCTGTTTTTTATAACCGGCAATATCTACATTAACTCGGTTGTGTGTAAATCCATTATTCTTTAGGGCTGTACTTGTTAGGTACTGAAAAGACCTCATATTGTCTCCGTGTTGGCCAATCAAAAATCCATTAAGATGAGTACTTGGCACATTCAGTTGAATAACTTCATCGTCGCTCGTGCCGTGGACCTCAGTATTTAACCCGAAGAAAGATAGCAAATCTTCAAGATATTTTTTACCCCAAGTTATAGCTTCATCTAATGAATCGTTCATCTTCGCTTCTTCCTTTTAGGCTTTGCTTTGGTGCTTACATTCTTTGCTTTTTTAGGTCGACTTACTATTTCAGCCTCTTTAATATCTTTGATGTTTTTAGTGGGCTTATCGGCAATGGCTTCCATTTCGTCTTCGTCTTTATTTAAGATGATACTTTGTTGTATGTAGGCCACTATTCCACTGACGAACCAGTACAAGCTTAGTGCTGAGGCAATAGGCATTGTAAATACGAAAATCATAACTGGGATTAAATATTTGGTACTGCGCCCTACAGCGGCATTGACTTCTGATTGATCAGCGGCTTCACCGTTGCCGGCACTCTTCAGTATTTCCCGTAAAGTACGCTGGTTTTCTTCTTTGGGCAGTAGTTGAGACGCGCTTAGGTATTGCATTACCGCGCTGCCTACGACCAACATAAATGCTGGCCAATATAGTCCACCAGCTTTATTAATTGCGGCCCTAGATAGATCAATAAAACCAAACAGAGTGTTGTCCACTTGATGAATGTTTTTGGCGATGTGCTCCATCCATGGCAAGTGCTGCACAAAAGTGTATGAAAAGGTAACGAGAGTTTTCGGGTCAACTATCAGCTTGTGTAGGCCACTATATAAGCCGATTAAAATAACTGTTTGTATAAAAATAGTAACCAGTGGAGCAAGTGGATTTATGCCTCGTTCTTTGTAAAGCTCCATTAGCATGGCCTGCTCTTTAGGACGGTCTCCTTTGGTGGCCTGCTTAATCTTTTTTATTTCAGGCTGCAGCTTACGCATGGCTTTAGTCTGGTGAAGTTGTTTTTTAACAATTGGCCACAGTAGTAGTCTGATAATTATAGTAAAGACAATAATGCTGAGACCAAAGTTGTGACCAGGAATCAGGGCATAAATAATCACCAACAGGTTAAATAGCGGCTGTACTATCAGATCATTAAACATTTTGTCAAAAATCCTTTGCGTAACATTTTTCTTCTATACACTATATCACGAAAAAAAGGTCACTACCGATGTGAAATTTATAATCTATGTTTTATTGATTGGCTTTTTCAAGTAGTTCGTTGATGGTTTTCTTGAGCTTGTTATCGTCAATACTGGCCACTGAATCGCTGTGCACAGTGAAAACCATGTCCCTGCCCGGTGCCTTATTACTGGGTGTAGTTCTAACAGCTTCGAAAATTCGTCTTCTTATGCGATTTCGAACAACTGCAGATTTATTAACCTTCTTGCTAACCACCACCGCCACCCTATATGGTCGGTTGATATTACGTGAAGAAACCTTCAAGGAGATGGTTGGACTACGATAGCTAGTACCCTTTTGATAGACACCCTTTATGCTGCCATAGCCATGAAAGCGATGAATTTTAGAAAGCATTTTTAACTAGTTAGTTTGCGTCGGCCCTTGTTGCGTCGACGATTGAGGAGTTTGCGACCTGCTTTAGTAGACATGCGCTTAAAAAATCCGTGTTCTCTGGCGCGTGAACGCTTCTTGGGCTGATAAGTTCTTTTAGGCATTTTATTCCTTGCTTATTTTAGTATTAAGGCTTTGAACACAATTATAGCTCGATATCGTAGTTTTGACAATATTTAGCCCCAAATCAGCACTAGTTGTCCACTTATTTATGTATATTATCCACAGTTTTATAGATAGGGTTTTTACCTGTGTATAAATCGGCCTCTGTTTTGTGGTTTTTTAATTATTTGTCTAGGAAGACGAAAAAATCTTTTTTAAATATGTGGAAAACTTCCCTGCTTCTATGTATATTAGAGATAACAAAGAAGGGGAAAACGGTGCAGCAAGATACTTTGTGGCAGGCAGTCTTAGGTGAAATAGAGCTCTCTGTTTCCAGGGGAAATTTTATAACTTGGTTTAAAAACACTAGTTTGGTTTCCAGCCAAGATGGAGTTGTTGTTATTGGCGTTAGCAATATATTTATTAAGCAGTCTCTGGAAAAAAAATACACCGCCCTATTTAGTGAAGTACTTAAGAAGAACGGTATTGAAGCTGAAAATATTGAGTACAAAATAATATCTTCCACTGAATCTAGTAGGATAACACACCAAGAAAAACCAGTTGAAATAGATAGAGCCACAGGCACTACCGTAGTCGAGGCTGACGATAGCACCGAAGCAAAAGCTAAATCTGGAGTTTTGTCTCATTCTTACGGTCAAGGTCTGAACGAACGCTATACTTTAGATAATTTTGTAGTTGGTGATGGCAATGAGCTGGCTTTTGCTGCCTGCCAGTCTATATCAACTCAACCAGGAACCAAGTATAACCCTCTGTTTTTGTATGGTGGTGTGGGGATTGGTAAAACCCATCTTATTCAAGCAGTGGGCAACGCTATAAGAATCAATAACCCTAAAAGTAAGATTCTTTATATATCTACTGAACAGTTTGTTAGAGAGTTTGTGCAGGCACTACGCAATAGAACTACTGCTGCTTTTGCTAGTTATTACCGAGCAGCGGATGTTCTAATTGTTGACGATATTCAGTTTATTTCCGGCAAAGACAAAATGCAGGAAGAGTTTTTTCACACTTTCAACACCCTTCACCAAGCCAACAAGCAAATAATTATGAGCTCGGACAAACCACCTAAAGACATTCCGACTCTTGAGGCCAGGTTGCAGTCTCGTTTCGCGGGAGGAATGACAATCGATATGCAGATACCTGATTTTGAAACTAGGTGTGCAATTATCGAAACCAAGGCTCAAGATCATGGAACCCATTTAAACCCAGAAGTTATCGAGTACTTAGCTACTAATATAAACACTAATATAAGGGAGTTAGAGGGTGCCTTGAATCAGCTAATGGCTTGGTGTGAAATGCGAAGCATAGAACCAACTCTCGATTTAGCTTCTAATTTATTGAATATCAACAAAACTCGTCCTAAACACCTTAGTTCTAAGCAAGTCATAGAAAGAACTGCTCGTCATTTTTCTGTTCCTTTTGACGACATAGTTGGCCCAAAAAGAGATAAAGATATAGTTGTTCCGAGACAAGTAGCAATGTATATGCTGCGCAATGAACTGCATTTAAGCTTTCCTAAGATTGCTAAAGAGCTTGGACGCAAAGATCACACCACAGCGATACATTCTGTAGAAAAGATTCAAAAAGAGATTCAGCTTGATCCTACACTAAGGACAGCAGTTGCTGAAATAAAGGAGTCTTTATATGCGTAAAATTATCAGTGGAAAGCTTGTTCAAAAAACTGTTTATAATTTACCTTTTTCAGAAAACTTTTCCATAGTCATTAAAAGTTCATTAAATAATGTGTGCAAAAAACTTGACTTATGTACAGTTTTTAACAGTTATTTACAACTGCTTATCCACCGCTTTTTATTCACATTTATATCTGTAAATTATGTATTTTTACCCGCTTTACACAGCACCAACAACAATAATAAACAATTATATAAATATATTATTACCTATAAAGGAGGAAAACTATGAAGTTGCAAGTTACCCAGGAAAATCTAAATAGAGCACTTGGTTCAGTTGCTAGAGTTGCTAATACTCGAAGCACCTTACCGATACTAGCCAATGTTTTAATTAAGACTTCTAGTAACCGTTTAAGTATTTCAGCAACCAACCTAGATATTGCTATAACTCACTACATAGGAGCTAAAGTTTCAAACGAAGGATCAATTACTGTTCCGGCGCGACTCATGCAAGACTTTATAAGTAACTTACCAAGTGGTGTCATAAACCTAGAGCTCAGTGATAATAAACTGAATGTTTCTATGGATAAATATAAATCAACTGTCAACGGTATAATTGCAGATGATTTCCCTGTTATGCCAGCTATAAGCAAGGGAAAGAAAATTACTATTTCTGCAAAAGATTTAAAGAAAGGTTTACAGCAAGTAGTATTTTCAGCATCTAACGATGAAACCCGACCAGTACTTACCGGAGTGTTATTTAAAAAGTTTGGATCTAACTTATGTATAGCCTCTACCGACAGCTACCGCTTAGCGGAAAAAATTTTAACTAAATCAAAAGAAGATATAGACTTATTGATTCCGGCAAGCTCAATAACTGATTTATTGAGAATAATTAATGATTCAGATGAGCAAGTTGAAATTACTTACGATGAACAACAAGTTTTGTTTAAAGTTGAAGATATAGAGCTTGTGACTAGACTAATAGATGGTAAGTATCCGGATTACAGAAAACTAATACCAGAAAAATTTACTATTGAAGCAGTATTGAAAAAATCTGATTTTGTAAATGTTACCAAAGTATCTAGTCTGTTTGCTAGAGAAAGCGCTGGAAGTGTAACTATAGATATAAATGAAGAAGAACAGCAACTAAGTATCCGCTCTGTAGCATCCCAGCTAGGAGAAAACACTGCTACTGCTACTGCAAAAGCCAAAGGGAGCGGCAGTATAACCCTTAACTCTAGATACTTATTAGACGCTCTGGGAGCCATACATGGCGATGAGGTGTCTTTTGGGTTTAATGGAAAGCTAGAACCAACTTTACTAAAAGAACCCAACTCAGAAGACTACAGGCATGTAATTATGCCCCTCAAGAGCTAGTGGTTACAATTAAACTATGATTAACGACATACGCCTGCAAAACTTCAGGTCTTACAAAGACTATTCATTTGAATTCAAGCAAGGCGTAAATATAATAGTTGGTCCAAACGCCAGTGGTAAAACCAACCTTTTAGAATCAATACTAGTATTAAGTAAAGGATCGTCTTACAGAGCTACTGATCATGATTTAATAAGCACTAATAAACCCTGGTCTAGGTTAGATGCCACCCTTGTGTCAGGAGATAAAAGAACAGTTAAAATAATAAAAGACCCTAAGCCAGAAAAAAAATATGAAATAGCTGGAAAAACCTATAAGCGGCTAAGCCTAAACCTATCCTTACCAGTGGTATTATTTGAACCTAATCACCTGCAACTATTGACCGGTAGCCCCGAAAAACGCCGAGCGTATCTAGACGACCTTCTTGAACAAACAGTTTCGGGGTACAGTACAGTAACCAGACAATATAAAAGAGTTTTAGCTCAGCGCAACAGCCTTTTAAAAAGTACAAACAACATTCCACAAGATGTAATTTTTCCATGGAATATAAAACTCAGCCATCTAGCAGGACAGATAGTTAGAGAACGCACTCAACTAATTAATGTAATCAATAAAAAGCTTCCTGAAATATATAAAGAGCTTTCCAAGTCTAAAATTAAAGTTGAAATACAGTATGTTAGTAAGTGGCAGGTCGAATCATATGAGACAGAAATGCTAAAAAAACTAGAGTCTGATATATCATTAGACCAAGTAAGAGGCTTCACAGGCAGTGGTCCCCATAGGGACGACTTTGTACTGAAGTTTAATGGCATAACGGCATCGGAAGTCGCATCTAGAGGAGAAACCAGAACTGCTGTTCTAGCATTGAAGATTATAGAATTACAAACTATTGAAAAAGCTCGACAACAAACCCCAATCTTATTACTAGACGATGTTTTTAGTGAGCTTGATGGTAAACGCCGCCATGCCCTAACCGACTATTTGGTAAAATACCAAACTTTCATAACAACAACCGACGCCGATTTAATTGTCAAAAACTTCGCTCAAAAATGCAATGTTATAGCCTTGGTCTAATTTTTAGGAAAGCCTTTACCATTAAGATCACTTAGTACATCAAAAGGTATATCTGGGAAAACCTGTTTAGCTAAAAGAATAGATGGTGGCTTGGTGGCAACCTCCCACTTACCATCTTTCTTTTTCAAAACAATTCTGTATGTGTCTTGGTTTTCAGTATCATTAGGCATTAAAACAGCACCAAACCACTGACCTTCATGGTATAACCTAGGTTGCTGAATGGTATAACCCTGCATAGGAACTGGATATGCAGCATATATTGTTTTGTTTATACCTTCGATTTCTTTTTCAAGCATCTCGGCCAGTTTTTTGTCGGTTAGACTGAAGCTAGGTATTTTTAAAACAACCTTTTTATCACCTAACACCACATGTTCAGTAATAGACAGGTAGTCTTTGTTGGTGCTAGAAGCTACATAAATATAATCGCCTTTTTTAAGTTTATACTTACCGCTCTTGTTAATATTAAGAACTACCTTTTTTTCATCATATGATAAGCTATCTAATTTATGTTCACTGTTAAATAGGTTTAAAGAAAAAGGCTTACTAGACGAAACTACTAAATATTGATATTTATTTTGATAAGCTCTATAAAATATGAAAATAAAAATAAGAGCTAGTGATATTACAAAAGCTAAAACTATATTTTTACGATTCATTATTCACCTTTCTCCCAAAAAGCTGGAGGTGCATCTTGGAAGTATACCTCAATAACTGTCGGATCAATATTAAGCTCATTTCGCATGCTATTAACTGCTAAACTTCTGCCGTAAGCTGAATCAGCCTTTACATACATAGCTGCAGCAAAATCACCATTCTTAACTTTACTTCTTAAGGGAGCACCATTATATATCGCAAAGTACCTCTGTTCAATAGGAAGTTCACTTAAGAAAGGGTATGACTCCGCGGTTTTTTTATTGGCGTTTTCTTGGTAAATACCGCCTATTTTTTCAAGTATTGAGTTTTCTTCGGGATTTTTAAGTAAATATTCTCGTGCAGAATCTGTTTTTGGTACAGCCGCTAATAAAACCTCAGGATTAACAGAAACATCTTGAACAACTTTGGTTGACTCAAAATTTTCAAAACTGACGACAAAAGTGTGCTCTCCGGGTTTCAAATACACAGTCTTAGATTTTACATATTTTCCGTCAATTAAAACTTCTGCCTTTGAGGGAGCAACAATTAGGTCAACTTTAATCTTGCCCCTTCGACTTATGTTCGTCGCTACAAAAAATGTAATGGTCACAATAAGCACAATTGCAACCAGCCAATATAAATATTTTTTATTTGTCATAATAACTAACTCCCAATTAACCTGTACCACCTAAATGAACCATGCTTATTGCTGAAAAATATATTACTGGAACTAGGCGCTCTATCACACAAAGATGCAGAAGCCATATTTCCCTTAAACTCTGGGTGATCTTTTACGGGCCCAACATACATCATTGTGTGACCTTCATTTATGGCAATATCACCTGGCTGAAGACCTTCTTCACTTGTTTTTGTACCCAGACTTTTGTATTTTTCAGGATGGTCTTTCATATACTTTTCTTGTGTCGCTGTTGGCCCTGCATAATCATTATACTTAGCGTCAGCCCTACTGTCTCTCATGAATCTTGTTACAAATGCTCCACAATCTACACCATCACACCCGCCGCCATAATATTTTTTGTCGGAAGTTCTAGCTTTGTTTATTGCATCTGCATATTCTTTTTTCTTGGTTGTACCGTGGCTACCGTCAGCCCAAGCATACTTCATTGCCAAATCAATTGCAGACTGCATTGATCCGTTTGCGCAATTATCGCTGCTGCCACTGCTTGTAGCGGCACCACCCCCTCCGCCCGAGCCTTTTTGAACAGTTTCTTTAATTGCTTTGGTCATGGAATCAATAAATTTATTTGAAGGTAAAACATTTTGCTTAACCTCGCTGTATACCTGAGGCACTGATGATAAAATTGTCTGTACGGGAGTGTTCCCAGTATTTCCTTTATTTCCACCAAGTCCGTTTGTTCCATAAACTTCATAATAAGTTTTGGCTTTATAGTCGATTCCAAGATCTTTAGCAATTATAGGAGCTATTTTTTTTGCTGCTGCTTCGCTTTTGCTTGCTATCTCTGGATAAACAAGTCCATTTTTCCCATCTTTTCTGGGACTACCTTTTGGTGTACGAGTACTCTTGCTGTCTGGATACATAAGCATCGAAGACCCATCTCCGTTCGAGTGAAGCGTGACAAGCAATTGAGTTTTTGTGTCATTGGCTCGTTTAGCTCTTTCAGATAAATCAATTTTTTCATCTGCACTATTTTTAGTCATACCTACACTGTAGCCATCTTTCTCTAGCTTTTCTTTAATCTTAGTCGCAGCAGTAAAGGCATTTTGCATTTCTGGGGTATTTTCGTAGTCAAAATTTATAAGACCAGTTTTTTCATCTCTTGAATTTTGATTAATTGTTGGGGAGTGGCCGGGATCTAGAA
>Ga0214923_10003222_pt1 | contig 20657 bp, 34 predicted proteins | sample LL1510_MetaG_FD_177993 | JGI IMG/M metagenome (GOLD analysis project Ga0214923, IMG submission 177993) | Freshwater microbial communities from Lake Lanier, Atlanta, Georgia, United States - LL-1510 | ecosystem: Environmental > Aquatic > Freshwater > Lake | place: USA: Georgia | collected...
GGTGGTTCTGTTGGTAACACACCAGTTACTGGCTCAAACACTGGAAGTATTACTACATCATCTACATCAATTACAAGCACTTCTTCTAGTGGCCATTCACAAGCTTATGTAACTATATCTGGTACATATAGTGGCGTTTCTTTTGGTATTACTGTAAGTGCTGACGGTGGCACAACATATGCTAGTGTGCCATTTGTCGATTTAACAAACGGTCGTTATTACAAAGCAGGTGCAACTGTATCACCAACAGATAACTCAACAAACGTATATATGGTACCTATCTCACCATTGACCAATGTTGTGAGAGTGCTTGCTTCAGCTTGGACATCTGGTACGGGTGCTATTCGTATCAACTATGGTGCACCTAACCATACTTCAACATTTCAACAACCTCAGGTAGTAACTCACACAGCCCTACCAACAGCAGCAACAACTCCAAACTCTACTCCATCACTTGGTGATAAGTTTGGTAGACAAGTAGTCATTCCTGGAACAGTAAGAGATTTGGTTGGTACCCAGACCACAACTATATCTGCCAGCACAACTGAAACAACTATTGTTACAGCCGCAGCCAGTACATTCAACGACCTTACAGCCATTACAGTAGCTAACACCTCAACTACACCGACTAGGGTAGACTTTAGAAACACTACAGCAGGTTCAGTGATATTCAGCCTTTATATACCAGGTTCAGACGTTAGGGGTATAACATTCCAACGACCTGTGCCACAGTCATCAGTAAACACTAACTGGACAGCAACATCTTCAGCATCAGTAACAGACTTAAGAGTATTTGCAGTCTTTGATAAAAACGCCTAAGGAGTGATATGAAATACGAAACACTATACGCAAACGACAATGGAACAATTAAAGTACGAATGACTATTGATGGTAAATCACTGGAGCAAGATTTTGATGCCGAAAACTTAGACGAAAATGTAAAAGTAGGTATGGCTGTATTTAAGGCTGAACTAGCCAATGCACAACCAGAACCAACATTTACCCCAGAAACTGTTACAGTCACTCCTAGTGAACTTCCAGAGGTCTAAATGGGCAAATACGGCACATTTGATAGAACTATCAAAGATGACAGTCCAGTTGCTTATTACAGATGTGCTGATGACCCTGCTACATTAATTTTGGCAGATTCTTCTGGGAATGCCAGAAATGGTACATTGTATTTTGGTGGCAACCCTAATTCAATTACTGATTCACAAACTTCATCTATGAATGTTCAATATGATGACAATTTTTCATTATTGACAGATGGCATAGAGGGCGAGTTAATTAGCTCAACTAATGCAGCTTTAATTTTTGCCGCTAATACAGCCTATACAATAGAATTTGCATTTAAGTTAGTTGGCACATTAAACGTTTTATGTAGAGATGATACTACTGCTAATGGACATATAGCTTTGTTTGCTAGTGGCGGTTTTATTGCTTGTCGTTCTGGAACTGTAACAAATTTATCTGCTAAAGCATCTAACTTCTACAATGATTCAAAGTGGCACTATTGTCAGTTTGTTAGACGAGGAACTACAGCCCCAACAAATGAACTTTATGTAGATGGTGAAAAAATAATTGATGCTGCCACAGGAACTGCTGCAGTTACTACTAAATGGCATTTAGGAAGAAATGGTTCGGGTGGCTCATTTACAAATGCTTATTTCGATGAATGGAGTTTTTATAACACTGCACTTAGTACTACACGACTTACAGCACATTTAACAGCTTGGGAAACATTACCAAGTCCAAGTCCTTTGATGACCGGAATAGGATAATGCAAGACATAAAATGCAAGAACTGCAATAAGCTTCTTGGTAAAGCTACTATTATGGTGGCAGCTATTAAATGTTCAAGATGCAAAATGATATTTGAATATCATATTTATACAAATACACTACATACTACAAATCAATTTGACACAAGCAAAAATAATGCTAGAATGAAAAAAGAGTCCTGAGAGACCTTTGCAATAGCAAGTCTTTTGGGAATTTTTTAATATAAGGAGTAAAAATGTTAATAAAGGCTGAAGGTTACATAGAAAAAGCTTCCAAACTTAAAGAAGGTGAAGTTTCTTTTGTTGTTTCAACTAATGCTCTTGATTCTCATGGTGAAAGAATCAATGTAGATGGAATTAATTTAACAGATTTTAAAAAGAATCCAGTTGTTCTCTGGGGACACGATGGATTCAATTTACCAATAGCAAAAGCAACAAAGGTGTGGAAAGAAGGTGGAAAACTTATGGCAAACGCTCAATTCTACCTTAAAGATGCATTTGCTAATAAAGTTTATCAATATATTGTAGATGGATATTTAAATGCAGTATCTATTGGTGGTATGGTTCAAGAATGGTCAAATGATGGGATTACAATAGACAAGCTTCTTATGAAAGAGTTTTCTGTTGTAAGTGTGCCGGCAAACCAAGAAGCTTTAGTTGCTGCTAAAAGCCTAGATGGTAACCAGAAAGCAGAACTTCGTGCTTTAGCTAATGCCTATGCTCGCAAATGCCTTGATGAAAAAGGTGAAGGTGAATTGCATAGGAATATTGATAATTTAGAAACACTCGTAGCCACCTTAAAGGAATTAGCCATTGGTGAAACCCAAGAAGTGCAGGCAGACGAAGTTACAAACAGGCGTGTTATCTTGAGTCAGGCTCAAGTGGTCGATAAACAGGTCGAGACCATAATAAGGTCTATTAAACTGAAGGAGAAAAAATAATGAGTGATATTAAAACTCAAGAGATTGAAATTGATGCTGATGTAGTATCTGCTGTTGCTGAAAAAGCTGCAGAATCAATCAAAGTTCCATCTGCTGATGACATTGCTGAAAAGCTTGCTGAAAAGATGGAAACTGCTAACAAAAAGCAAATTCACGAAAGTGAACAAAAACCTGAAGCTCGCCATCTAAAAACTGGTATGGCTTCACTACCAAAAGAAGTACGCTTTGCCAAAGGTTTGCTTGCACACCTTAACAAAGATTCACAAGGAATGGCTGAATACAACGACTATGTTGGAAAAGCTTGGGGTGAAATCTCAAAAGCTAACTATCAAAATGTTACAACTACTGTAGATGGTGGTGCTCTAGTACCAGACCCAGAGTTTGTAGCTGAAATTGAAAGATTAACTGATAGCTATGGTGTTGCTGCTCGTCTCGCTGATGTTCGTCGAACTGATAGAGATAGCGTAACCTTGCTTCAGGGAACAAACGAAATTAGCTTTACAAAGACTGGCGAAGCCACTGCTGTAAACGCTCAGAAACTTACTTACAACTATTCAACTGTTGCACTTGATAAGTACATCACAACTTTAGTTATGACTAGCGAATTAATTGAAGATTCAGCTATTGACATCTTCACTGACGCTACTAACGAAGTTGCTCGTGCTCGTGCAAAATTGTTTGACCAGTTAGTATTTACTGATGCAACTTATGGTCTATTAAGCCCAACCATTGCTAAAGCTTACAAAACTGTTTCTGTTGGTAACGCACTTTCAGACTTTGATGCTGATGATGCTATGAACGCACAATTTGCTGTTAAAAGCTCTGCTCGTTCAAATGCACGATTCTTTATGCACCCAACTGTCTGGAACAAACTACGCCAAACTAAAGCTTCTACAGCTGGAACTTACTTATTTGGTGGACCTGGACAATCAGTAACACCAAATATTGATGGTATCCCAGTAGAACTAGTAGATGTAATGCCTGAATCAGGTTCTATAGCTGCTAACAAAGCTTTTGCTGTGTATGGTGACCTATCTCGTGTAAAACTACATGTAAAACGACTACTTGAAACAAAAGTATTTGATTCAGGTGTTGTAAAAGACGCTGGTGGTTCTGACATCAACTTGATTACTCAGGACTCATACGCACTACGAGCTACACTAAGATGTGTACCTCAAACTCGTTTCAATGCTGCTTTCGCAATTATTGGAACTGGTACAGTAAGCTAATATAAAGGAGTAAATAATGGCTAACATAAACAATCTTTATGTTGCTGCTGGTTCAAAAGTTACTTTCGGTGGTGTTGATTTAGGTCACACTGTTGATGGAGCTGAAATTGAAATAGCAAGAGAATTTACTGATGTTACAACTGATATATATGGAAGCACTCCAATTGATAAAGTATTATCAGGTCAAACAGCAACAGTTAAATTAAAACTTGCTGAAATTACTCCGGGTGTCCTTGCTTACGCTATACCAGAAGCTGATTATGATGTTGGAAGTACTTCTGACCATCTTCACTTCGGTACTAAGTCAGGATTTAGCCTACGAAGTGTGGCATATCAATTAGATATTGTTCCACAGGGTAAAAACACAGATGGTAAGAAAACTATCACTTTCTTCAAGGCTGTTTCTACAGATAATGTAAAAGTCGCTTACAAAATTGATGAACAATCAGTTTATGAGGTTACTTTCACTGCTCTAGTAGATGAGAGTCGTGCTGCAACTGATGGTCGATTACTCGGTCGTGTTGGTCCAGTAGCTATTTCGTAATATAAATTACGAATAATATTAGAGCTTGGCTTTTGTCAAGCTCTTTTATTGTTTATATGATATAATTTTGATATGATTAGGTTAGATTATAACGCTGCAATTCTAAATGTTAAGGAGTACATAAATGGCATTGATAAGCACAGCAGATTTGGAAGCCAAACTGGGAAGACCTCTGACAACAGGCGAACAGCAAGGATTCAATCAAGCAAATGCAGCAATCCAAAGTTATGTGGAAAAGGTAATAGGCTCAAGTGTCGAATCTGTAAGCCCAACGACAAGATATTATGATGGTGGTGTTCAACACTTAAGTATTGACCCTTGTACTTCTATTTCAGCTGTTAAATATGTTGATGATACATTGGCAGTAGAGTATACATTCACTTCAACTGATTATACGCAAGAACCTATAAATCGTGTTTGCAAAACAATGATTCGTAATAGACCTGGCAAATTTACTGAAGGCATAAATAATATATCTGTTACAGCAAAGTTCTCTATATATGAAGATAGCAGTGTTTTGAATATAATAAAAGATGCTATACTTGATTCTTTAGTTTCTGAACTAGCAAGTTCTGATAATATAAAAAGCGAATCAATTGAAGGCTATTCTGTAACTTATGTTAATGAGCAGACTAAAGCAGATTTAGATGGACTCACTTATTTGTTCCCAGAGGTTTAATATATGAAACCACCAATGTTACAAACTTGTTATAAACTCACAACAAGCCAGAACTCATATGGTGATTATACTTCAACTTCAGAAACAGCAATTGACTGTCATTTTAGATATATTAATCAACAAATTTTTGATAGTAATAATCAAGTAATTCAATCTGATGCTATGTTATGGACTGATATAGATAGTGGAATTGCATTAAAATCAATTATTAAATATGAAGGTGAGCATTATATTGTAGAAAAAGTTACGAAAGCAAGAAGATTGAGAGAAACTGAAGTACAATTTTTGAAGTTTGAATTAAAAAGATATGGAGTTATATCGTGAATGTAAAAGTTGTTGATAACTCTTTATTATTTACTAGCAAGCTTAAAAATGTTTTAAGTACTGCTCTTAATGAATCTTCAAGAGATATATTAATTTTGGCAAGAAACAGAGCACCATATAAACAAGGTGGATTAAGATTAAATTCTGATGCTACACAACAAAGTCTTTTAAATTATAGAGTTAATTATTATATAGAATATGCAAGGTTTCAAGAATTCGGTGGTGATAATAAAAGAGTAGTTAGGCATTATACTACTTCAGGAACAGGTAAAAATTATTTAAATGGTGCAGGGTCAATTATTTTTAAGAAGATGGATGGAACAATAAGAAAACATTGTAATAGGATTGGAATATAATGGATATTGCAAACATTGTAGCTTTATACTTACAAACCAATAACTTTGGTACTGTAGGAAGTAATATTTTTATAGGACAAATGCCTGAGAACACTAATGGTATCTGGATTGAAAGAATAGGTGGCACTTTAAATAATTATGTACCTATGGAAGAAACTGTACTTAATATTTATTCAAAGAATACTAAAGCTTCTTCAGCAGTAACATTATTAGAAAATATTAAACGATTTATTCACAGAATGCATAACACCACACAAAACGCAAGTTATATTTACACTTTTTTGGTAGTTGGTGATATTGAAGATATGGCGAGGGATTCTCAATATGAGAAAATTTATAAATTAACATTGCAAGTAGTCCATAGAGATACTGCTATAATAAGCTAAAGGAGATAATATGGCTTTAACTATACAAGACTTACAACCAAAAGGTTTTAAAGTAGAAATCAAAGGATTAATACTAGACTGTAAAGCACCCAGACTTTCACATACGCTTGTTTTAAGCAAGGTAGGTGAGATGTTTAATAATCTAGATAAGCTAGAGAGAGAAGACATTGTAAAGGCTGAGAAAGACTTTGACTGGGTAGTTGCTGAGTTAATACCTGAATTAAAAGGTATTGAATTGGGTATTCAAGATGTACTTGAAATAGTTACACAAATTATGGAACATGTCGCCCCTGAAGAAAATAAAGAACTTGAGGAAAAGGGGGTTAAGTTTGACTCTGACCCAAAAGTAGAGAAGATTGGTTAATGATGTACGCAGAGTTTTTAAGGTTTTATAATTATACAGCTGATGAAGCTCTTGCTGAATATGCAAAAAGATTTTTTGCTCTATGCAGTATGATGTACAGAATACAAGCTAAAGATTCTTTAAATGACATTACAGTTATATCTGCCGGCACAAATGGTGGTCAAGAAGCTAAAAGAATTGTTGATGATTACAGAAATCAATTTAAAGGTAATCATGGAATACTTCAAGAAGTAAGGACTATAAAGGGTTAAATTATGTCTACAAATGTGGGTAGTATCTATTATGACTTAAGTCTGAATACAGCTAGGTTTGAGATGGCTTTAGCAAGTATTAAAACTCAAATGAGTGGTATGAATGCTCATGTAAATACATCAGGTAATACAATTAAAAATTTTGAATCCTCTGGTGGTTCAAGTTTTATGGCATTAGCAGGTAAAGCTGGATTAGTTGGTGCTGCAATAGCAGGATTTGGTTATGCAGTCAAAAATACAGTTGGTCCATTAATAAATATAGGTTCCGAAGCTCAAAACTTAAGAACTAATTTAGATGTTTTAACAGGTTCTACCCAAAAAGGTCAAGAGATGTATAAAAAATTAGTAGATTTTGCTGCTAAAACACCTTTTGAAACCACTGAACTTGTTTCTGCTACTCAACAAATGTTATCTTTTGGAATTACTACCGATAAAGTTATGCCATATTTGAAATCTATTGGTGATGTATCAATGGGAAATAAAGATAAACTTGCTGGTTTAACTTACGCATTTTCTCAGGTTCAATCCACTGGTAGATTAATGGGTCAAGACCTTTTGCAAATGATTAATAATGGTTTTAATCCATTAGAAGAAATTAGTCGTAAAACAGGTAAAAGTATGGCTACATTAAAAGATGAAATGTCACAGGGCAAAATATCTGCTCAAGATGTAGCAGATGCTTTTCAAAGTGCAACTGAAAAAGGTGGCAGGTTTTATGGTGGTATGGAAAAAGGTTCACAAACTTTATCTGGTAGAATGTCTACTTTGAAAGATAACGCTAAAACTGCTATAAGAGCAGTATTAGGTATTGATGAAGAAGGCAATGTAAAAGCAGGTGGTTTATTTGACAGATTGAGCAAAGGAATGGAAAAACTCTTTCCGATTATGGAGAAAATTGCTAAAAATGCCGGACCAGCAGTATCAAATATTTTAAAAGCTATTGATGAAATATTAAGAAAATTACATCCAGTATTTGTTATTTTAGGAGAAAAAATAAAAGAAGCTACAAAAGAAGTAACAAAATTTTGGAATGAAAACAAATCTTGGTTGATACCTTTATTAAAAATTATTGGTGGAATAATTATTGGATTAGTTGTAGTAGCTATTGCTTCTTTAGTAGAATCAATAAGAATTTTATTTAATGCAATGAATACGATAAGAACTGCAATTGTCTGGGTAATTGAAAAATTTAATGAATTTGCTGATTGGGTAGGTAGAGTTTGGAATAGTATAAAAAGTTACTTTAGTAATGCAATAAATACATTAGTTCAAGCTGGAAAAGATTTAGTGCAAGGATTTATAAATGGTTTAACTTCTATGTTTAGTAATATTTGGAATGCTCTTACAACAGTATTTTCAGCAATTGGAAGATTCTTTAGTGGAGTTTGGGATTGGCTAAAATGGGCAGGTGAGTCTTTAGTAAGAGGTTTTGTTAATGGAGTAAAAAATGTTGCAGGGCATATATGGGATGGTTTATCAAGTACTTTTTCTTCTATTGGTAGATTTTTCAATGGTGTATGGAGTTGGTTAACTTGGGCAGGTGAATCATTAGTCAATGGATTTGTTCAGGGAATTAAAAATATGTTTTGGGCTCCATATAATGCTTTAAGAGATGTTTTAAATAAAGCTAAAAGTTTATTTCCTAGAAGTCCTGCTAAAGAAGGTCCATTTAGTGGAAAGGGCTGGACTTTATATTCAGGTCAATCTTTAGTACAAGGATTTGCTGATGGTATAGAAAATATGTCAGATTTACCGCAGATTGCTTTAAATAAAGTTATGAGTCCATTAAGTGCTAACATTAATAATCCAATAGCTTTAAATGGTAATACACCTTCCATAAGCAACTCGAACCAAGTTAATAATCAATCTGTTAATAATATATATGGCAATATTTCACTTGGTGATTCTGGTGCAGTTAATACATTCTTTGACCAGTTAAATAGAAACCAAGAACTTGCTGGAATGGGATTAGGAGTATTATGAGCTATTTACAAACAGTAGTTTCTTATAATGGTATTGATTTAAACACTGTTGAAGGTTTAACAGTATTAGCTAGAGATTCATATAAACCTGCTAATAGAAATGTAGGTTCTTATGGAATATCAAGAGGTAATAAAAATAAAGTTATAACTGCTTTTTATGAAAGCAAACAAATAACAATTAAAGTTGGTATAGCTCAAAAAACTAGAGATTTATTAGAGCAATCTCTTGATAAATTAAATGCAATATTACAAGGTTATGAAGAAGATTTAATTATTCGTCAATCTGGCAAAGATAGAAAATATATTGCAACATTAACAAAAACTAATATAAGTGAAGATGGTGGAAGTTATGTAAATATGGATTTGATTTTTGAATTATCAGATATATTTGGATATGATACTTATACTACAACTTTACTTAATGTATCAAATTGGACTGGTGGTAGTAAAACAACCGAAATAATAGTTGATGGTTCTAGTGTTACTCAATTACCATATATTTCAATAGTTTATAGCTCAGTTGTAGGTGGTACTGCTAAAACAGTTAGAATATCTAACGAAGCCACAGGACAAACGCTTATATTGACTCGAGATTGGGTAACTGGTGATGTTTTGTTGGTAGATACTCTTAATCGTATAATAACAGTAAATGGAACTACAATAGCCTATACTGGTAGTTATCCAGAGTTCTCAGTAGGTACAGGTTATGTAACAGTCAGTGATGACTTTACTTCACGAACATACACAATGAAAATGACTTATATTAAAAGGTATGTATAATGCCACAGCAACTTACAAAAACATATGTATACAAAGTATATGATGGCACTACTTATCTTGGCGATTTAAAAGATGTAGTTTCAACATTTAGTTACAGCCAGCAATTATATACAATTGGTGCTGAACTTAAAATAAAAGTAGCAGTAGATACAGATGTTGCTGGTTTAGCAGTAGAAGATATATTAGATGAAAATGGACAACCTATATTAAACGAAGAAAATCAAAAACTTACTATTGAAAGACAACCTGATACAGTTGGCGATACTAATCAAAATAATTTAATACGCAATGATAATTCAGTTATAGTTTATGAATTTGATTCTTATTATCCAAATGGTAGGCAAGTATTTTCTGGATATATAAGCAAATGGAAAACATCTTATGGAACAAGTGATGAATCTATAGAGATAACTTGTTTATCTAATGGTCAAGATTTAGCACATCATATTATAAATTCAGGTGATACTGAATATATATCCCAAACTACTTCTAATGCTGGTCCATATCAAACTTGGAATGATGGAGCTAAACCTAATAATCAATTTATAATTCAAACTTTTACAGTTCCGGCAGATACTTTAATAGGTGCTGCATCTATATATATTACTTCGGCTGTATCAGGGAGCGTTAGTGTTGAATTAAAATCAGGCTCAGTATCAGTTGGTTTTGAAAGTGGAACATTTTTAGCATCAGGTTCAACATCATATGGAGTAATTGGAGCAGTAACACCTATTAAAGTAGTATTTAATAATCCTGTAACATTGCTTGCAGGTAATAATTATTATATAAAAGTTTGGGGTAATAATCCTGTTAGTCAAAAATTAAATTTATGGGGTTCAAATACTAATCCTTATGCTAATGGACAAATTTATTCTGGAAGTTATCCTGGCACTTCATATTATTCGATAGATGCTTCAGTGCCAACTGATGACCTTGCTTTTATTATATGGAAGCATGGTAGTAGTACATTAGGCACATACTCCAGTAAAGACCCATCATATATATTAAATGACATATTAACTTTTTATCAATCAGAAGGTGGATTAGTAAAAAAACCATATACAGATATAAACTTAAAAGTACAACAATCAACATATATACAACCATTTACTGGTGGTAACTGGGGTCAAGCTATTGCTCAAGTTTTTACACCCAGCTCTGATATTATAGTAAATACTTTAAGAATTTTTGGTGGATGTACTGTCTCTGATTCAAGTTATATTACATCAATTGAAATTGTTAAGGGTGACCCAAGTACAGATTATGTTGAAACAATTGGTGGCAAATTTAGCTATACAAGAGGTGCTGGAAATGTCGGAATCGCATCTACAAGTACATTTAAAATGAATAAAACAACTTTAAGTTTCCTTACCGGTACTTTTCCTTCAATTAAATTATTAAAAAATCAAAAATACTATTGGATAGTAACTTTTGGTCAAGGTCAATTAGGGTATAGAAGTTTTGGTTATGCTGGGAGTACAACACCTATACCCGATACTCAGGTTGGTGCAGCATATAGAATAAATTTATCTAACAATACAGGGCAAACTTTTGGTAGTGGAAGTTCTATACCTAATACATTTCAATTAGGTTATATGGATGATATTACAAATTATGATAATGATGGATATGAAAACACTGGAATAACAACATCTTATCAATTTAAATTAAATACTATTTTAGAAGGCGTTCAGGCAGTTACAAAATTATCCCCAGCAAATTGGTATTGGTATGTTAATCCCAGAAATAATGTATTATATTTTGCTGCTGCTTCAACTACTACTCAATTAACTTTTTATAAAAATACTCACATTAATTCATTGAGTATTGAAGCTACAAAAGAAAATATAGTAAATAATGTTTATTTTACAGGTGGTGATGATGGCACTGGAACGAATACTGATATTGTAGTTAATGTAACAGATACAGTTTCAATTACTACTGATAAATTAGGTTTATCAAGAATAAGTGATAATAGAGTTAAAAGTACTACCGGTGGAACAACTACTGCTAAATTAATTGCACAAAATGAAATAGATATAAATAAAGGTGAAACATATCAAACTGAAATTACTATACTTGCTGATACTATGGATTTGAGTAAAATTAAATTAGGTATGATGATTGATATTAAAGGTTTTGGTAATTTCATAGACAATTTCTTATTACAAATTGTTGGTATCAAATATGAACCAGACCAAGTAACTTTACAATTAGGAGTAAATCCTAAAAGAGCAAATTTATTAGTAGAAAAAATACAATCAAGATTAATTGATGCAGAAACTAAAAATGCAACAGGGACACCAAGTTAGGAGTAAATATGGGTAAAATTTCACAACTTCCACCAGATTCATCACCCAGTGCAGATGACTACACAGTTACAGTAGATAGCAGTACCAATCAAACAAAAAAAGTACGATTATCTGATTTAGTGACTTCAGTTGTTAATCAAATGTCTTCAACTGCTATAACAAAAAGAACTTTACTTTTTGATAACGCTGGTGGAATTGATACTCAAACTATTGGTACAACTTTTACAGACACTACTTGGTGGACCGAGAAAACTTTTTCAACTACTGGTGGAGATATAGTTATTCATGTAGCTTTAACTTATTTTGCTAGTAATGCTAATAATTGTTATTTTAGGTTAGTCATTGATGGTTCTACCTATTCACCAAGTTCAACTGGTTGGGCTCAATACAATAATGAAACTTCTAGTCACCGATTAACTGCTAGAACTTTATTATTAACTGGTTTATCTTCTGGCTCACATACAATTAAATTACAAATGAGAGCTACTTCAGGAAATGTTTATAAAGACACAAATGATTATTTAAACCTTTTATTGGTAGAATATATTCATTAAAATGGTTAAGATAACTACATTAAATCAAGATATATTGCCAACTGGTGATGATTATACAATCACTTTAGATGTTGGTTCTAGTTCGACAAAAAAAGTAAAACTTTCAGATTTAACTTCTTTAATAGTAAATACTATACCTAAAAATACAATTACTAAAAGAACATTAGTTATGAATGAAATTGCTACTACAGACCAGACAATTACTACAACATTTCAAAATGTAGCAAATTGGACAGGAACTTTTACATCTTATGGTGGTACAGTTTATTTTCACACGAATTTTACTATGTGGAGACAGACTGTGGTTGACATTAATATAATTAGATTAAGAATTGATGATTTATATGTTACACCACCTGATATTTATGGTTATGGTACTGGTGTTTCTATGCCAATAAATGAATTAAGTAGTCATAAATTATTTAGTACTATATTCACTATTGATAATTTGCCAGCTGGATTTCATACAGTTAAAATGCAAGCGAGAACTAATAGTGGTAATGTCCGTTTTGATACTAATGATTATATAAATATGGTAGCAATAGAATATGTACATTAAGGAGTAATTATGCCAAAAATATCAAATCTACCACCAGACAGTTTACCAACATTAGACGACTACATTATCGTCAATGATGCAACATCAAATTCAACAAAAAAAGTCACACTTAGTGCTTTATTTTCAAATCAATTAATAGGTAGCACAGGTTTAGCAAATAATGCAGTCACTTCATCAAAAATGTCTCCTACTAAAGCATATGATGGTTCTTGGCAATATTATGATTTTGGGGCTTTTAGGTTTTATAGATATTCATATGCTGTAAATATATCTGTTACAAATGGTCAAAGAAATTCGCCAGGAACACTCCCAGTACCAAGTACAGTATCAGATTATACACAATGGAGATTATATTTAAGCTGGGAAGGTAATTATTCTGGTCACGCTGTTGTTGGTGCTGAAGCACCTACCTCAAGTGGATGGGTAATTAACATAGGAAATCAATATTCAGGAAGTGCTTTGACATTTAATGGAAACATTAGATGTTTATTGATACCAATCTAGTGATATGATACGATTAAATTATGGCAACTAAGAATGAAAATGCTGAAATTGCTGTTCTACAAGAACAGATTAAAACTGTACAAAATGAACTAACAGATATAAAGAAAATTATCAAGGAAGTTCAGGACTGGATTAAAATACTCGATAGCCGGTATGTTACTCAAGACCAATTTTCTGAATTTAAAGGTAGATGGTTTTGGTCACATTCTGCATCTGGAATTTTTGGTGGAGTACTTGTTGGTGTTACAATATATGTACTAACTCAAGGCATAAAATAAGGTGGTGATATGACATATACAGAATTCAAAAACGCTTGGAATAATAGAAGAGTAGATTATGACAATGTTTATGGATATCAATGTGTAGACCTTATACTTCAATATGTTAAGGAATGTTATGGCTTACAAACAGGTGTATCTGGAAATGCAATAGATTACTGGTATAGAACTTCACCAGCTTTACTTGGACAATTTAATAAAGTAACCGGAAATGCTCAGCAAGGCGATATAGTTGTACTGTTTGGACAGAATGGCAATCCTTATGGACACATTGGAATTGCTGATAGACAGGATGGCTCTGGAATCTGGTTACTAGAACAGAATGCACTTGGTAATGGTGATGGAGTTGGAAGAAACGCTATCGGTGTTTATCGTGCTATCTCACCTTCGAGAGTTGCTGGAATACTTCGACCTAAATCTGCTCAACCAGTACCATCAGGAAGTGGAACTGCTAAAGCAATCAGACAAGCTTATGTAAGAACTTCACCATCAACTTCTGCACCCTTAGGTGGTTCACAATTACTTCAAGTAGGAGATACATTTACCTATAAAGGAAAGGTTGCAGGACAATTAGTTTCCCAGAATGGTGTAACTACAAACATTTGGTATAACTCAACTCGTGGCAACTATGTTTGGTCTGGTAACTGCAAGGATATATGAGATGAAAATCTCTAAACCTACTAAAGCTCAAATAATCAGCATTATTAAAAATACTTTGATAGCTGGTTTATCTGCATTTTTAATTGTTATAGAATCTCGTGGAAGTTTAGATAAATCAGCATTAACAGCTGCCGGCATAGCTGGATTAGTTGCAATAATAAAAACTATTGAAAAATTATTGACTGAAGAACATTTGAGTTAGATATGACCAATCCTGAATTGCCTAAGCCATCACCAAGCTTGGAAGCAATAGTGGGTGATGAAACTTATAAGTTTGATTATAGTAATACTATATTAATTGGCTTTGAGAATGATTATCAGGAAACAAATGATAATTATGATTATACTTATATGAATAACATTAGATATATAGATGAAGATGGTGAAATTGTTTATATATATAAATCTATGAATTTATGGCGAGAGCTTGCTCGTTTAGCTTTTAGTAGAGTTTTAAAACCTTACCCTGATGAAGATGATTTAGATGATTATGCAGATTTTTTTACAGCAGAATTAAATAACGAAGTAAATTATGGTTCTATAGAAGATAACGAAGAATAATTTTATGTAAATATTTACAAGAAAGCTCGAGCGAAATAGTGCATAATAGAAAATGGGTAGGCGATAGATTATGGTACTTGCTTAACTTACCTAAAGAAGATTTAAAAAATTTGTTTCCAAATCATCAATGGGAATCTTTAAAATCTAAACGAAAACTATATAGAAGATATATAAAGGAACAAAAAATTATGCCACCTAAACGACCAAAAGAATATTACGAAGGAGAATCACCAGATGATATTCGCCAAAGACTTGAACAACCATTAGGTGAAACTGTTGTAAGCCAAGTTATAGATGAAGAAACACGACAATTACTTCATAAGAAACTAGACCAAGTTATAGATGATACAAATATTAACCCAAGAATGGTCAAAGGTTTTAGGTTATCTAGCTGGGATGGGCTCACCAAAAATCAAGATGGTGAAGCAGAAATACATAAGCTCGCAGGTATTCAGCTAATCGCAGAAGCTAAAGATTTCGAGCCTAAATGGACAGAAATTACACAGATAGATTATCAGCCAGTTCCTATAGTTCAGGAAACAAAAAAATATCCCAAAGGTCAGCACACAGCTTTTATTCTTCCTGATACACAAATTGGTTATAGAAAGCTTGCAAATAATGAGATACATTCTTTTCATGATGAACAGGCTATATCTGCAGCATTATCAGTGTTAAAAGATGTTAGACCTGACCAAGTTATATTACTTGGAGATTTACTAGACCTTCCTGCCTTTGGAAGATATGAACAAACTGAAGACTACGCTCATACAACTAATATGGCTTTACAATATGCCTGCAACTTACTAGACACTGTTCGTTCTCTGGTAGGTAAGAAAGCAGAAATTATTATTTTAGAAGGTAATCACGAAAGACGAATAGAGAAACAAAATAAATCTAATATGCTTGCTAATTTTTCTCTCAGGCAAGAAGGTGATGTTTCTAGCTTTCCAATTCTTTCAGTTACACATTTACTTAATTTAGAAAAGCGTAATGTGAAATATGTTGAAGGTTATCCAGCTGGAAAATTTTGGCTTAATGAAAGACTACAAGTTATTCATGGTCATAGAGTTAATAGCTCAGGCTCAACTGCTGCTAAAATAGCTAAAGAAGAAAATGTATCAACTATACTTGGACATATACATAGAATTGAACAACATATGGTAACTAGTAATGTATATAATGGTGGAAAAACTAACGCTGCTTATTCAGCCGGATGTTTATGTAAAATTGATGGTTCAGTTCCAAGTGCCAAAGGTTCTACAAAATTAGATGGTAGTGCTGTTAAAAACTACGAAAACTGGCAACAAGGTTTTGGTGTAGTTAGTTATTCAGAAGGCAATGCTCCATTTACATATGAACAAGGTTACATTGATACATTTAATAATTATGAAACAACTTATCGTGGAAAGGTATATCAAATTAAATGAACGAAGACCAAGCTCAACATTTAAAATCAATTCTAAAGAACACAGAGTATCTTTTAACAGACAAATATATTAAAGGTGTACTCGAACATAAAACAATACTAAACAAAGACCACACAGTTTTAGAATTAGTCGATATGGCAATTGATGAAGCTATTGACCAAGTAACATATCTTTTAACTATAAAAGAAGTTCTAGAAAAAAATAATAATAATTAGAATTGCTAACCACCAAGGTATACCAATTGCTATAAATATTAAATAGATTATTATTAATAAAATTAAATTCATAAGTTTAATTGCTGGCTGTGTATTTCAGTAGTTGTAAGTAGAAAGAATTTTTGGCTATAAATACCATTTAACCTGTTACGCTAATCTTGCCAAAGGATTGCATGCACCAGCTTTATTATTTTAACATTTTTTAATTGAGTTTTTTTCTTCTCCTGCTTATTCTACCACCTTTAGCTCCTGCGACTCTTGCTAATTCAGGATTAAGATAAAATCCACCTGTGTTACCCTTGTGTCCACCTATAGTTCCAATTTTTCTATAAAAATCTTCACCATATTTCTTTTTATTTGTTTCAGCAGCTTTTTGACCACCTAATTTAGTTCCTGCCATTTCTTTTCCTCATTTCTTTTAAATATCTTATAGATTCTTCATGAAATGCTAATCCAATGAAAGCAATCCATAAACCAATCCAAAGTAATATTATTATTATTGCTATTGACAATAAAATAGTTAATATTGAAATCATTTATTAGAATATATTAATGTAATTACAGATTGGATTCCCCAGACTATACATACAAATAATCCAGCACCGATATCAGGAGTACTTGGTTCTGAAATTAAACCAAAAAATCCTAAAAGTGAAATTGTAATTCCTATAATACTTGTTACTTTACTTGCAGTTTGCATATTTAAACCTTTCTTACCACCAATGATTATTAAGCCAAAATCTATACGCATTTTCCCAACTGCCGTATCTTGAAATTGCATATTGTTCAAAATATTTATCTTGACAATTAAAATCAGCTCCACAAGGAAGTTTAGTGCCAGGACAAGCCTGTCCTATACCTCTACATCCTATACTGTTTACTGAAGATGGATTACAACCAGATTCTTTCATATAAATATAATCTTTATAGGGATTTCCGGTATTGCAACCAGCTTGAGCTGATACAGTTGATATACCAATTGCTTTATTAGAAGCTTCGGCTATCTTGTTTTGCTGTTTTGTAAGTTTAGCTTGTAATTGGCTACTTAAGTTATTTTTTTCTTGTTCTAGTTGCTTGATTTTCTCTAGCTGTTGTTGCTTTTCTTGTTCTGTTTGAGCTTTGCTATTCAAAACATTTTCGTATTGAATATTAAGCTGTTTTAGCTTAGCTTCAGATGATTTCAATTCAATTTTTTGCATTTGCAATTTATTGTTTGAGTGTCTGATGTTAGCTACTCCCAGCCAGATAAAACTTAATAGTAATATGCTGACCAGTGGTATTGAAAGTTTTGCTTTCATAACATTAACCTGCGTGTGTCTGAAATTCTCTGGTTAGCTGTCTCCTGTTTACTTTGTAAATTGTTTGACCAATACTACGCTTGCCCAGAATGCTTGAGGGATTGTAAGAACTACTGGTAGCAGTCCATCTGTACCCATAACTATGACAGTTGTAGTGTAGGCTATACTTGCAATTACGAATAATTGCAATACACCAATTATACCATTTCCAAATCTTGTACTGATTTTTTTATGTTTTAATTTTGACATATCTTTCCTTTCTCTTGTTTTAATAACAAGCTCAAGTTCTCATAAGAGAACAAGAGTTTATCATTAATTGTTTCTTATGTATTGAAATACATATTTTTCTGACCATTTATTGTTGTTATACTTTTTGCAACATTTACCACAAGCATTTGTAGATTTTTTATTTGCTTTACTTTGATAACCACAACTGTTACATATAAGTATATATTTAGCAGGTGGTTGAACAATTGTATTTGGGTCATAAGTTCTTTCACCACTACATCCGATAGATTTTGCAACTGCTTTCCATATATGGTTATGATGACAACCTCTTGTTAAAGCGTGAGCTATTTCATGTAATAGTGTTTCCTTAACTACTTCTTCAGTATTTAATTCAGTTAATTTTTCTGATAAAGAAATTGTTCTATCAGTATAGTTACATTGTCCAAATCTTCTGACTGACCTATCAAATTTAAATGTCCATCCAGTTTCTAACAAATCGTGTTCATCTAATAATTTGACTGCTAGTCCATAAGCTTTTGTTGTATTCATTTTGTAATCCTTTCTACTTAATTACTCTTATATTGTCTCTCATTACATTAATAAAGACAACAATTCTATATGGAAATATTCATTATTCTTTTTCAATTATATCGACATATACTGCTGACCAAGATGTACCATAATGAGTAATACCCCAAACATATTCGTCTAAAACATAACTATAAAAAATTAATTCATTAGTTATATTTTGAAGATATTTTGCATCTGCTGGTGTTATTAAATACCATTGAAAAATATCTATATCATATTTTTGATGTTCAAGACCTCCCCAAATATTGCAATCTTCATTTTCGCAGGAACAATTATATAAATTGCCATTAATTTTATTATCTCTAATATCATTATCAAGTTCAGAAACTCTATTAAATAAATATATATTATCTAATCTATTTGCCAATTCTTCATAAGAAATATTTTCTACAATTTTTTTAGTTTTATTCATTTAATTATTCTCCTTGTTTTTTAATTTAGTAGATTTAATTTTTTCTTCTAATTGATAGAATTTATAAGCATTTTCTAAACTTCCTTTAGAACCTTTTTTTACTTGTTTATAAGATGGTATATAGTTACCCCAATAATCTTCTTTTGGTTCGTCAGCAAGTATACAAGCTCCACTTTCTAAAGCATCCATAGCTCTTCTACCGTAATGACCTTCCATTAACCAACACTGTCCAGAATCTATTAATGATTGTAGACTTCCATATGGATTGTCCATTATTTCTTTATGTATAGTTGAATAGTTCATTCTAATTCCTTTCCAATATATCTAACTTACTAATTGGGATTTCATATATAGTTATGTTTGGATTGTTCTTTAAAGCTTTAATTGGATATGTTTTAGCATTATCCCCACTAATATAAAATGTACGAGGATAAATTCTATCGCCATAACTATTTTTTGCTAATATTTCTATCTCATTATGTTGACCAATTTTATATGTTGCCAAACCAACTTTTCTGCCATCCCATATTGGCATTTTAATTGTAAATTTTTGACAAGGTGTTGTTCTACTTAAAATCATAACTTACTCCTTATGTTATCAATTATTTTTTTATCTCTTTTAACTTCTACTATTTTTATTGCATCTTCAATACGAACATCTGGATTAAAAAATACTACATCTGTCGAATCTAAATCTGTAATTAACATACCGAAATGTATTTGTGCTAGTATTTCAAAAGGCACTTCGTTAGAACATTCATAATGACGCTCACGATTAAAACATTTTACTTCTATTAATTTATTACCACATATACCATCTGGTGAATATCCAGCACCAATGTACTCACTATTAGTTACAAAACCAACTCGCCAAACATCTACATCATTAATTTTTTCATATATTTCAATCGCCTGAGGTTCAAGTATATGACCTCGCTGAGTGTAATAGTTACCTGCAAATGTTTTATTGGCTCTATTTAATGCTTCTTTTTTACCAAATGTAAGTAAGTCTTTAGCAGATGTTCCTGTAATTTTTCCAGTACGCAAGGTAAGCCATTCCTGACTACCCTGCTTAACATTATGAATTTTAATCATTGAATACTTCAACAATTCTATCTACTTCTTCTGGAGTGAATTTTACATCTTGAAGTTTAACTTCAGACATTTCTTCAGCTGGTGTTGCTTCATAACCAGCCATCTTCATTAACCAGCCAAAAGCATTTCTATATGCTTTACCAACAGCTCTAGTTTGAGCCATACTAGCAATTGCATATTCATCAAAATATTGCTTACCTTTTTCTTTATTAGTACAGATTGCTATACCACAACCTACAACTTCGTTGTTTTCTAATCTTACTAGATTAACTTTTGCTCTATATTTAACTATGTTGTCTGTAGATAAATCCTTTAACGACTCAACCACAGGAAAACTCTCAAAACTC
>Ga0214923_10003224_pt1 | contig 20634 bp, 37 predicted proteins | sample LL1510_MetaG_FD_177993 | JGI IMG/M metagenome (GOLD analysis project Ga0214923, IMG submission 177993) | Freshwater microbial communities from Lake Lanier, Atlanta, Georgia, United States - LL-1510 | ecosystem: Environmental > Aquatic > Freshwater > Lake | place: USA: Georgia | collected...
CGCACTACGTCTCCGAGATTGCAATTCTTGTTTATTTTGGACATTTTCCACCCGATTGTGGGAAATTGTCATTGCAACAAGACAACATCCCGATACACTACACCACATCAGTTTCATTCCATAGGAGGCAAACCATGACTGATTATAGCGAGGCGTATCAACTAGCCAAAGTTTTCGCGATTGTAGCAGCGAAGAAGTACCGAATTGACATCGACGATGCAATTTCCGATGGATACTTGGCGGTTTCAGAGAAAATCACCAAGTTCGACCCGGAAAAGGCCAAACTCACAACGTATATTTATATGGTGGTAACACGCCAAATCATCACGACTTTGCGATCTCGCAAAGTGCGATCCTGCGTCAAGAGCAATTCTGAGGTAGTGTGCGATGGTGCGGTGGCTATCCCCGAAGAAAATTCCGACGACGATTCGTCGGTGGTGGTTCGACTTGCCTTGGATCTTGCCGCTAGCGGCAAGAAACACAAGACGATTCGCAAGAGCGTGGAGAACGCTCTTGTCGAAGCGGGTTGGGGCAAGAATCGAATCGCCGAGGCGTTCGATTCTGTTTTGGAAAGGGTTTAGACATGGCAGGACTATCACTTACTCGTGGCCCCAGTGAATCAATTTTCATTGGCAACAACATCAAGATCACCGTAGTTTCGATTGGGCGTGGCAATCGGATTCGCCTCAAGATTGAGGCTCCGAAAGAAACCCCGATCATTCGAGAAGAACTCTTGGAACTCAAGAAGGCCGGTAAGGCACAAGGAGTGCGAGGATGATCGGATTCTTACAACTGGATTGGCAAGAAGTCGGGTTCTGTACGTTCTTTGTGCTGTCCTCTTTCGTTCTTGGTTATATCGGCCTACGAGCCCTTGAGTGGTTTATTGGCTACTTGTTTGAGGAATAGGATGGCGAAACATAAACTGTTCCCGTACCAAGAACAAGGCGTGGACTTTATGGCTAAAGTCCACGGCGGAATTCTACTTGCAGACGCACCCGGCTTGGGAAAAACCTGCCAAGTCTCGACTCTGGCGGCCCGCCAGAGTCTCTGGCCTATGTTAATCGTCTGTCCAGCTTCCCTAAAGGGAAACTGGCAGCGAGAACTTAAGATGTGGGCCGGAGCAGACTCGCTGGTCATCGAAGGCAAGTCGCTTGCGACTTTGCCCGACGACCTGCCGCCTGCTGTCATCGTCAACTACGACATCCTCTACGATCAGCGGCCCTTACTGGGCCGCTACCAGTGGAAGTGCATCGCTTTCGACGAGATACACAACCTCAGCAATCGAACTAGCAATCGAACCAAGGCGGCTAAGTACCTTAGCCGCATGACGACCAAGGTAATCGGAATGTCCGGCACGCCGGTTATGAACCGACCTGCCGATTTCTGGCCTATTCTGAACATCATCCGACCTGAGCTATTTCCAAGCTGGCAGGCTTACGCGACTCGCTACTGCGATCCGCGAAAGACGCATTGGGGATGGGAATACAAGGGAGCCAAGAACCTTGAGGAACTGCACGAGAAGATCAAGCCGTTTATGCTCAGAAGGCTCAAAGAGGACGTACTTGATCTCCCAGAAAAGAAAATGATCGTCATACCTCTGCACTTGGACGACCGGAGCGAACTCGATGCCGCCGAGGAAGATTTCCTCGGGTGGCTTGCACAGAACACCAAGTACGGCAGTGTTAGCTCCGCGCAGAGAGCCGAAGCTGTCACACGGCTTGGCGTTCTGCTAAGACTTACTAGCAGGCTAAAGGCTCGCGCCGTAGTGGATTGGTCACGAAAGTTCTTCCGTGACAATCCCAAAGAGAAGTTGATTCTTTTTGCGGTTCACACGCAGATGGTCGATGTTCTCAAGCGTAGAATCTTGCCGGAGCAGAACGTCGTCGTCATCGACGGTTCTACTCCGACCAAGAAACGCCAAGGCATTGTGGATCGGTTCCAGACCGATCCACAATGCAAGCTGATGGTAGCCAACATTAAAGCGGCGGGAGTAGGCTTGACGCTGACAGCGGCAAGCACGATTGCTAATGCCGAGATGTGGTGGACACCAGCGGTAATGGCTCAAGGTGCGGATCGCGTTCACCGCATCGGCCAAAAAGAGGATTGCGACATTTACTACTTGGTCGTCCCAGAGACGGTCGAAGAACGTATCTGCCAAGCGATCCAAACCAAACAACAAGTTGCAAACAGCATCATCGATGGCCGACAGGCCGCGACGATGCCTGTACTAGATTTACTCTTATCCAAGACAGGAGGACTATTAAGTGGTAAAGCACGACCTAACAAAGCCAAAGGTTAAGGCATTGACGGTCAACCGACTGCCAGAACGATTGGTTGTCGGAATCAAGACGCTGGCAATCCAACTGGATTGCACAGTCGAGGATCTGATGACTGTCATTTTGGAAAGAGCTTTGACCGATGGTCAAAAGCTCTTTGTACCGGTACAACGGCTCAAGAAAGCCAGGAAACAGGAGATTGAGGATCGCAGGAAACTGCGAGCCTCAATGGAACAACTACAACCGAAACTCAAACAACTGGAAACTCAAAATGGCTAATCCAAGAAAACCGACAGTCAGAAGCGGCGCAGCTAGAGTAGTGGAACGAATCTGCGAAAAGCTGCTACCTTGGCACAAGATTACTTGGGTCGAGATTTACTCAGTTCCCATTACCTACGTTTCGATAGACATCTGCGGAATGGAAGTGGCGGTTCGTCCGGATGGAGACGCATACCGAGTGCAGTTGATCGACGCTTGGGACAACGATCACTCTGAATCGACCCGAGAACACATCGAGAAGATCCTCAACGGATGGACTCGCGACGACAAAGGAAACCTCCACCCACCTGCGCATCATGCCACTACTGCCACCTGAACCAGACCAACCCAAAACGGAATCCCCTGCTGTCCGGCTTCGCCGGAAGCATATCAAGGTCAGCGGGGGCCAGTACAGTTCGTTGAAGGACTTCAACGAACTGCTCAAGACCTACAGCTATGCCGACATCGACAAGATGCTGACATGGCTGAGGAAACAGCCTGAGGCGGTCAAGAACATTTCCAGTTCGTTGTTGCGACACAAGTACAAAGAATTGCTCGCTCAGCAGAAGATAGCCTTGGATGACTATCCTGTCTCCGATACGGCCAAGGAAGTCCTTGGCCGTTTGGAAAACACAATCGAACCTCAGTACATCCAGCATTGCATGGATACCTATGATGCTTTTGTTTCATATCTGAAACAAAAGACCGGAGTAGCCGAGACGCTGGTGACTCACTTGCCACCGGCAAGTGAGTTTGCGTTCTTGTGGTTCGAGCGAATCTGCGGAACCTTCTCTCAGAAGTTCCGCAAGTTCGAGGTCAACCACCCTAAGTTCCAGCAATTCCTGCATGGAATCGCTAAGAGCCAAGGTGAATCGTTACCCTTCGTCCGATTGATGAACGAGTACAATGACACCAACGGATCTGCTTCAAAGGCATAACATATCGGTCGCAGGCCCAGACGACCCCCACTATCGTCTGGGCTGGACAAATACCAAGTGCCCCTTCTGCCACGGGCAGAAAAACCACTTGGGTATCAAGAACGACTTTTCTCGCGCCAACTGTTACAAGTGCGGAAAGAAAGACGTTCTTTACGCACTTCGCCTACTTACCAGGGAAAACCTCGATGAACTCAAGCAAATCCGAGCCTTCGCTGCACCGGATATTAGCAGCAGCCTTGTCAGGTATGGAGAATACACACCCCCTACAGGTCTTGTTGCCCTTAGCCAACGAGATCGAGCGTATTTGCTCAATAGGGGATTGGACGCTGATCGAATTGCAAAGCGATATGCTTTACAATCAATCGGGCCATTCTCAGGTGTACCCAGGGGAATTTTCATTCCGATTACGTTTCACGGCAGGCCCGTCTCTTGGACGATCCGATTCCGAGAAGCCGTAGACGGGCAGCGGTACAAGACCGCTGCCGATGACCAGAAAAGTATGTCCGAAAAGGACATACTTTTCGGCGCAGAAACTTGTACGAATACGATCATTGTGGTAGAAGGGTTCTTCGACATGGCGAACATCGGAGACGGAGCAGTCTGTACCTTCGGTCTAGCCTACACGCAAGAACAGGTTAGATTGATGGCAGGCTATCCTCGTAGGATAATCTGCTTCGACAATTCGTCGGACGCTCAGCAAGTCGCTTCGCGACTTGCTGGCGATTTAGCAGTGTTTCCAGGGGAAACACTGCAAGTAACTCTGGACGCAGACGACCCTGGGTCGGCAAGGCCAGAGGAGATCAAGGAACTACGGGAATTTGCGGGGTTGGCATAATGAGTAACAAATGGCAAATTGGACCGGTCAAGCTGGCCAATGGCGATGACGCTTTTATTGATGCGATCAACGAGGAACAAGAGCATTATCGATACACTGGTAGGGTGATGGGTCAAGAAGGATTCGTCCCTGTTGGTTGGCACTCCGACGGCAGATTGATGTGGGCTACAACGGATCATCCAGGCAACCTTGCACCTCCACCAAAAAAGAAGTTGCGGGTAAAGTGCTGGTTGGTTGTTTATCAAAACGGAAATACATGCAGATATATTGTTGAAGCAGATGCACTTGTCGAAGCAAATCGCTTGGGTTTCGCACTCATCGAGATCAATCGAGAAGTCGAGGAAGGGGAAGGGCTATGAGCGACGAAGAAATACAATATGCGAAGGATGCCTCTCGAGTTCCCACAGTCAAAATATGCGACCCTTTAGAAATCGGCGCACAATATGCACAAGCCGATAGGGATTTTCGCAAGTTTGTGGACAAAGCACAAGCAGGTGAACTATCGCTCACCTGCACCTTTTTATGGGACGGCAATGAGCTTATCCGAGTCAAGGTAGGCGACCGAATACAGCACCCTAACGGGTGCTGTATCGACATCACCGAAACTGGATTCAAAGTCAACGCTACTCTTGATACCGTCGAATTTGGGAAATAGTCATGCCTATTGAAATGTTACTTATCGTAGCTCAGGCAGTATGTATGTGGGACTACACACAGAAAGTAGGAACAAAACGACGCTGCATCAACCTCGGGATGAATGTCGTGGGGTTTGCGATTGCTTTTGCATACATGCTAGAGCGTGTCGATAGAGTAAACGATTGGTTGTTCCCAGTTGTACTAGGTCTGTATCTAGCATTGTACATCAGACAGATCCTCGAAGAATTGGATCACCGCAAATGAAAGTAGTCAGACACGACGGCAGTGACGAACGACACGCAGTCTGTGCCCTAGTCCACTCCACCGAAGTCCTCGCGGCGGTTTCCGCCGCTTGGGACAACGAAGCCTTCGCGAGCAAGTATGCCAACATACTTGCTCGCTGGTGCGTTGACCACTTCGTCAAGTACGGCGATGCCCCCGGAATCGGGGGCATCACCGCCAAGTTCGATACTTGGAAAGACATCGCAGACTCGACCGTTGTGGACACGATGGCAGACTGGCTAGCCAGTCTGCCTGCAACGTCGGACATGACCCCCGATTACGCCATCGACCTGATCCGCAACATCGTCCAGCGCAACAGTCTCAAGCGACTTGGCAATGCGATCATCAACCTTGCCGAAACCGGCAAGGTTGAGGATGCCCTGAACATCCAGGCCCAGTGGAAACGACCGAAGATCGGCCAAGAGGAATCCGGAGTATTCCCACTGGCCGATTTGTCCATAGTCGAACGAGCTTTCGAGCAATCCACCAAGAAACCTCTGATTGAATTCCCCGGCGCGCTCGGGGAATTCTTCGGCGACGTTATGTCTACTGACTCGTTCGTATCCTTACTAGCCCCAGAAAAAACGGGTAAAACTACAGTCTTGATGGACTTGGCGTGGAGATCCGTAGACCAAGGGAGAAGAACGGCGTTCTTCTCCTGCGGGGATATGAGCCAAGATCAGGTCATCTTACGACTGCTTCCGAGGCTTTGCAGGCGACCGCTGAAAGGCGGTCGCTTTATGATTCCTAAGGAACTGGCCTACGAGAACAAGGAGCCGAAGATCGTAAGGGAGCCGAAATCGGCTCCCCCGATCACCAAGGAAGATGCGATCAAGGCATTTTCCTCGTCGGCGGGGGCAGATCCGAAACGATTCAGACTGCTCACACACCCTGCCGGTACGATCACTGCCAAGGATATTTCCAACCAAGTCAGCCGATGGGCTGACGAAGGTTGGGTTCCCGAGGTTATCGTCATTGATTACGCAGACATCCTCGGCGCACCGCCGGGATTCAAGGAAAAGCGAGAGCAGATCGACGAGACATGGCGAGAACTTCGAGCTTTGTCTACTCGTATGCGTTGCTTGGTTCTGACTGCATCACAGTCAGATACCGAGGGGTATTCGGCGTGGCTCCTGACGAAAAAAAACTTCTCGGATTCCAAGACCAAGGTGGCGCACGTCACCGCGATGATCGGCCTGAATATGACCGAATCCGAAAGGCGGCAGAATATCTGCCGCTACAATTACGTCGCACTCCGCGAAGCGGAATTCATGCAAGATAAACCGGCCTACGTTGCCGTGGCCGGTTGTACCAAAGTCGGCAGACCTAGCCTAATATCATGTTGGCCCAATGACTAGCTCCTCACGTCGCTATCCTATCGACCAAGTGGTCGAACCAAAGCTCGAAGCCCTTCGCTGGTTCGTCCTATGCGTAGAGTTAGGCAGTGCCCAAGCTGCCAGCAAGAAGCTCAAGATAGGCAACACGGCGATCATCCCTAACAGCAACCGGAAGATGGAAGCCATCTTCCAGGTCAAACTACTCGATTCTTTTCGCAAGCCCACGCCTGACGGCATGGTCTTGTACAAGCACGCCAAGAAGGTGCTTGCGGCCCACCGCAAGCTCCTGCGAGAGATGAAAAAGCTAGGAGATGCTCAAAAAGTACGGCCACAAGTGGCCGTACACGTCGAACGCTGGTTGGGGATTGTCACCCCCAACCTTGCGGATCTTTTGTCGGACGAGTACCAAGTCACCAAGATAGTCTCCTACGACAGTTTTAGCGATTGGCTCGCGAAGCGAGACAAGCCGGGGCATGACATATTTGTCTCGGCGCACGAAAACGCGAAGGGCGAAGCCATCCAAACATTACCGATAAGCCTGTTCGGAACAGACCCGCATAGGCTTATCACTGGCGAGTGGTATGGATATCTATCGGAGACGCAAGAAGGGGTAGCCGAGGTCAGCAACCCTATCGAGATGGCTTATGCCATCTCGAATGGTATTGGTTCTGGCTATCTACCTGCATCATGGATTCCCTGCGAATTAGCAGGGAATCTACCTGTTCTGGAAGAAAATACCGGAAAAACTATCAAGGTGGCCGCCTTTAGGCGGCCACCGGACGTAGAATAGGGTCGATGCTAGGGTAGCTCCCTAGATGATCTGGTGCAATTCGGGATAGCACCAGCTAGAACGGGGTGCAGCTTTCGCGGTCGCACCAGAAGCCCGACCACGGGTCAGTAGATCAGAGGTAGATCAGCGACCATTCGGAGTTGAAACGATTCCGAACGGCGAAGCAGCAATGCGTAGCCGTCTGAGACGAGGACGTAGGTTCAAATCCTACCTGACCCCTTGCAACCTAGCCCGCCGTGGGCTAGGTTGCTGATTCTAGGTTTATTTAGAAAGAGGGTATTCCGATGCGGAAACCAACAATTTTCGCGGCGATGGTCATTGCCGCCTCGTTCGCAGTCCAGTCGTTCGCAGGCGACACCCAAACGGTCTTTGACCGTTTGGGCCGACCGGTAGCGAAGGTCGCAACCTGCGTCGGCGGGACTTGCTCGCAAGTCTACGACCGAGTTGGCCGACCTGTTGCCAAGATCGTCAAGACCGCTGGTAAAGTCGTTGTCTACGACCGATTGGGGCGACGACGCTAATGAAACCGGCATCCCCCCAAGCCTACGCCCTGATGCACCAAGGCTCATTGGCTCTATCGATGATGGAAAGCGTTGGTATGCCAGTCTGCGCAGAGCGTCTGGATACTGCGATTGCCGACATCGGCAATCGCATCAAGGGGATGGAAGCGGAATTGCGGTCGATGCCTGAGTACGAGGAGCAGCGAAAGCGATACGGAGCCAAGACAAAACTTGGCTCCCGAGAGCAATTAGCCGACATCTTGTACAACGTCATGGGATTCCCCGGGGGAGTCGTCAATCCAGAGACAGGTAAACTGTCTCTGGATGACGAGGATCTCCGGGAAATCGATACGCCATACACAAAGCTATTCCAACGCACACAGAAGTTGGAAAAGCTGCGTGGGACGTATCTGGCCCCATTCAAGCGAGAACTCTGCAACGGCAGAGTTCACGCTTTTTTCAATCTACACAAGGTTACGACGTATCGGTCAAGTTCGGATTCTCCGAACTTGCAGAACATCCCGATCCGAGATCCCGACATCGGGAAGGTGATTCGGGGGATTATCAAGCCTAGCGATCCGAACAACGTGATTGTGGAGATCGACTATTCAACCCTAGAAGTGGTGATAGGCGCATGTTTGCATCGAGATCCTTCGATGATGGAGTACCTAACCACTGGATTCGATTTCCACAGAGCCACTGCTCAGGATTGTTTCTTCCTTGGAGAAGATGTTCCTAAGCCCTTGCGACAGATGGCAAAAGTCACAAATTTCAGTTTGATCTACGGAGACTATTACGCTGCCATTGCTAAAAAGCTCTGGAAAAGTGCAGAGTCAGCAACATATAACGATGTTCCAGTCCATGAATATCTCAAGACGAAAAACATTCGATCACTGGGCACAGAACACAATATGCCCCCAGATACTTTTACATACCACATGAAAGGCGTTTGTGATAGGTTCTGGTCGCAACGATTTCCGGTTTTCGCCAAGTGGCGAAACGACACCTGGGAAGGGTATTTGCGAAACGGCTGTCTATACACAAAGACTGGATTCAGAATTCACGGAGTCTACAAGCGAAACGAGATTCTGAACGTAGAAACCCAAGGATGTGCGTTTCACTGCCTTCTCAAAAGTGTTATTGAGATCACCAAAGAGATTCTCAAAAGACGCATGGGAACCCGATTGATTTGCCAGATTCACGACTCTATTCTGGCAGAAGTACCTAGACAGGAAGTCGATGATTACATAGAAATGGCAAATGCCATTATGACGCATAAACTGGCCGCACAGTGGCCTTGGATAGTTTTACCCCTCAGCACCGAAGTAGAAGTAGGAGAAGATTCATGGGCGAGCAAGAAAGCCTACCACAAGGCAAGCTAGACAAATTACCTCCAATCATAGGATTACGGGGGGAGATTGGCTCCGGCAAGGACACCGCAGCCTCATGGCTTGCATACCATTTCGGCTATGGAATCATGGGGTTTTCCGATCCTGTGTACGAAGCCTTGTACCGACTCAATCCCCCGGTGTTGGTTGCCCACCACCGGTGTATTTATCTACAAACCCTCGTCGATAAAGACGGTTGGGACACGATCAAACGGCGGTATCCCGCCGTTCGACAAATGCTCCGTACCATCGGTACGGAAAATGGCAGGGATGTATTCGGTGATTACTGCTGGGTGAACATCGCCAAGCAGCGTATGCGGGAAAAAAATCTCCCGAGGTGTGCTTTTCGTGACGTTCGGTTTTCCGAAGAAGCAGAGTTCATTAAAGCCAACGGCGGCGAGATTTGGGAGATCCAGGGGCGAGTCTCCGAGGAAGTCGCAACCCTGCCTGCACACCGAAGCGAACAACAGCAATTCGCTGTTGATCGCATCGTTCTGAACGACGGATCACTCCCCCAATTCCAACGTCGAATCACCGAGATTATGAAGGGATTTCTAAAGTAATGGGCCTTTATCAAAAGTACCGACCATCCACCCTGGCCGATCTTGTCGGCCAGGAAGCCGTTGTCAACCAGTTGAAGTCAATGCTTGCCAAGCAAGCATTGCCTCACGCACTCTTGTTTTCCGGCCCTAGCGGAACAGGCAAGACGACCTTGGCGAGAATACTCGCCAAGGAACTTGGAGCATCCGGCGTTGACATTATCGAGAAGAACGCAGCTAGCGACAACGGAGTTGACGCTATCCGCGAGATCGAGGGCCGATTGCAGATGCGTGGGCTCTCTGGGGGCAAGCGGATTTACATCATCGATGAAGCCCACCAAATCACTTCCCAAGGTCAGCGAGCGATGCTCAAGATGACCGAGGACACTCCGGCACACGTCTACTTCATTCTGTGTACGACCAACCCAGAGAAGCTGGAAAAGCCGTTGCAGACTCGCTTGACACATTTGAAGCTCGGCGATGTCAGCATCGCCGACTTGAACACGTTAGTAAATCGAGTGGCAACTGCCGAGGGAATCGACTGTATCGCTACGATGATCTCGCAGGCTGCCAATGGCAGTCCAAGGCAAGCCTTGGTACTGCTAGAGCAGATTGCCAACGCTCCGAAGGAGCGTTGGCCGGAGATCCTCGGCAACCCTGAGGAACTCAAACCAGACGTATTCAAGCTGGTTCAGGATCTATACGCTGGTAGGAAAATCTTCCCGACCCACAGTCTAGTCTTGAAGGATCTCCCCGAAGGGGAGATCGAGCGACTACGTTGTGCGATTATGTCCTACGGCGCGACCATGATTTTGAACGGAAAATCAGTCGCAACCTTGGTCAAGATCATGTCTCAGTTTGAGAATCCATTTTTTTCTTCCCGCAAACCCGGATTTATTCTTGCTTTGGTCAGGGCTTCGGCGTAGAACCTAGCACAGTCGGATTAACAATTTTCACTTAGGAGGCAGCAATGTCTGACCAAACAAACTTGTCGGTAGATCGCAACCGTCTTGATTCGGATCTCGAAGCACTCCCTCAGGACATCCTGCTGTGGAATCGCGCCGCGACCGAGGATGCTACTTCGCTCCTGGTTGCCGAAAACCATTTGAAACTTGTCGAAGCTAAACTCAGCATCGACATTCGACAAAACCCCATCAACTATGGGGTCACAAAAACGACTGAGGACACCATTAAGGCATTGATCCTCGTTCAGCCCGGCTACATCGAAGCACAACAGGCAGTAGTCGCGGCTAAAACCAAGTTGTCCGAGAGTCGCGCGGTTTGCGATGCTCTCGACGCGAAGCGTTCCAGTTTGAAGTATTTGACCGAGTTGACCATCGCTGGTTTCCTCGGTTCCACCACCATCCAACCAAAGGGAGTGAAGAACTAACATGGCGTTGTCATCAAAGAAAACCCGAGATAAAGCAGCAGAAGGTCGTGGCGGCGGTGTCCTGAGGATTCCTCAGGGCGAAAAGCCGCTCAAGATCGACAAGGCAGGTACGATCAAGATGGTGATCTTGCCGTACACTGTGCCTCAGGGTGCGAAGCACCCTGTCGCAAAGGACGGCGAGTTGCACTATGCTCGCGACTACTACGTCCACAACAACATGGGTTCAGACGGCAAAGGTTATGCCATCTGCCCTAAGTTGACCAAGGGCGGTAAATGCCCAATCTGTGACGGCATCAGTGCCGCCATTGATTCGGGGGAACTGACCAAGGAGACGGCCAAGAAGTTCTACGCCAAGCAACGCACACTGTACACAGTGTGGTTGCCTGAGCAGAACCAAGTCGTGCTGTTTGACCACAGCTACCACCTGTTCTCCAAGCAGTTGAACACGACCGTTTCGGCCAAGGTCGCGATCCCAGGTCGCGAGTGGATTGACTACTTCGCTGATCCAGTCGAAGGTGCGTATATTTACGTCACCTTCGCCGAGAAGCCGCTTCCTGGCAATAAGTGCTACGAAGCCGTCTCGTTCGATTTCGACCGACACGGCGGCGTTCCCGATGCGATCTTGGCCCAAGCTCTGCAACTCGATAACCTGCTGGTTATCGAGAGTGCAGAAACCTTGAAGGCCAAGTTCTATGACGAAGATCCGGAGGATCTTTCGGCTGTCCCTGCTGAAACCGAGGCTCCCGCCACGGTTTCTGCTGAGATGAAACCAGTTCCGGCTCCAAAGCCGTTGGATATTCCGAAACCTGCTGTTCCTGAGTCAAAGGTGCAAAGACCCACGGTCACGACGACCCAACCACCAGCACCGGCGACTACGACGGCAGATTCCTGGCCTGCCAAGGGTTCGGTGGTTTACCACCGAACCTTGGGCCAAGTGACAGTCCACAAGAACGCCGGAGGGGTCATCAGCGTCTTTGACAAAGAGGATGAACCCCACAAGGTAAACTTGGCAGACTTGTCGCGAGAGCCTGTGGCACAAGCGACAGAAACCACGCCTGCGGCATCGCCGGAACCAGTACCAGCTTCCGCTGGTTCGGGTGATAGCGAAGCGTGGGATTCGGATTGGCCTGAGTAAAACTCAGGCCCAGGATCGGCGGCGTGGTGGGACACGCAACCCCGTCTATTGGTTGGCAACTCACTGGCGAAATGCGTGACGGCGATGATGGTGATGTATGCTGACGCAGGTTCAAATCCTGCCCGATCCTTTTGTCGGGACTTGTAAACAAGTCCCGACGTTTTCGCTACAATAGGGTTTTGGCCCGTTTTGCAACACTAGGCAATAGGAGAAACCCATGCCACTGAAAAAAGGTTACAGTCAAAAGACGATCTCGGAAAATATCCGCAGAGAGAAGAAAAAGCATCCAGAAATGAGCAACAAGCAGGCGGCTGCGATTGCTTACTCGGTTGCTGAAAAAGCCAAGGCGAAAGCCAAGGGCAAGAAGAAATAACGGTTGGCCTGCCGCGCGGATTCTGATTTCTCCGCAAGATAGGCTGGTGCGAGGTAAGTGCCGGGCTTCATCTGTCCCATAACTACCTAGTTCGTGTGGCAAGTGACCCAAAACCTCCAACTTGCGCACCGGACAAATACCCCACCCACCGCTTACTGAGTCAGGCGGTGGGTGGTTTTTTCATGTTTTTACAAGGGCAAAATGATGGTTGTTAACGTTGATTGCGATGGAGTTTTGGGTGATTGGGTTAAGCAGGTGCATCTATGGGCCGATAAGCCTCTCAAGCCTTGGAAGGCTTGGGACGGCTTCTCGGAATACGGTATAACCCAAGACCAGCTTGACGACATGATGTCGTTCGTATCGTTTTGGGATTCGATGGAACTCTTGCCAGGGGCCAAGAAGCTCTGGGCCGAAGTCGGCAAACTTGCCGACTCGGTATACATCTGCACTCGACCGTTCCCACATCCGAATTGCTTGTACGGCAGGGCCGTATGGTTACAAAGGGAGTTGGGCATCAGCATCCGGCAGACGATCTACATGCACGACAAGTACGAACTGGCTCGCCCAGGGGCGATCCTGATCGACGATAATGTCGATAATTGTCGGCTTTTTGAGGCGGAAGGCGGTCGCGCAATCTTGTATCCTCAATCGTACAACAGTACGATTGAGATGAAAGACAAAACAGAGTTCGTCCTCGGTCAACTTCGTACCATCAAGGAGATCCTCAATGGCTAAAAAGAAACCACTCGAAATCCTCGAAGAAGCAGCAACCACCAAGCGAAAGGAACAGAAGTTCCTTTCGCTTGGATGCCCCTTGCTGAACCTCGCCGTATCCGGCGATTGGCGTAAGGGAATCATGGCAGGAACCTACGTTTTCTACGTCGGCGATTCGTCCAGCGGCAAGACGCTGGCGACCTTGACGTTGTTGGCCGAAGCGGCCAACAACCCTGATTTCGACGATTACGAACTGTGGCATATCGATGCCGAAGTGGGCAACCACTTCGACTTCGAGAAGTTCTTCGGGTCGAAGGCGGCCAAGCGGATTCAAGTTCGTAGACCGTCACCAGGAAAGCCGATGCTATTAGAGGAAGTCTACGATTGGCTAGAGTCTTTGAGTAAGGCTGGGAAGAAGTACGTCGCAGTAATCGACTCGATGGACTCCCTTTCCACAGAAGCCAAAGAGAAACAAATCGCAGACAACGCCAAACTACGAGCCGAAGGCAAAGAAACCAAAGGTAGCTACGGCGATGCTAAAGCTAAGCTCAATAGCCAATACTTGTCGCGAGTCCTGGCGCAGATCGCTGATTCCGGCTCCATTCTTCTGAGCATCTCGCAGACTCGGGACAACATCAATGCAAGCCCCTACGAACCCCAACAAACGCGAGGCGGCGGCCACGCGATCAAATTCAACGGCTCTGTTGAAATTTGGACGTATCCAGGGAGTGCCATGACGAAAGAGGTCAATGGAACCAAACGGAACATCGGAATGATTCCGATATTCAAAGTGGAGAAGAATCGAGTGAACGGCAGGAAGCGAGTTGTTCGCATCCCAATCATGCCGGACTTTGGTATTGATGCCACAGGCGCGGCGGTAGACTTTTTGGTGACAGAGAAGGCGTGGACAGCCGACAACGGTAGGATCACTTCCACACTGTACGACAAGACCTACAACCGAGAGCAACTCATTCGCAAGATCGAAGATGATGGCCGAGAACAAGAGTTGTTCGAGGCGATGCAGGCTTGTTGGGACTCTATCGAGTCCCAACTGACAGTAACCCGTAAGAAAAGGTACGAATAAGATGGACGAACTGATTGAGCAGATCCGATCTGCGGCAATGAACGTAGAGCAAAAGGTCTTAGTTGGGGATGCCCTGACAGCCGACGAAAAGACTGAGTTGTTGGTCAAGGTCAAGACTGATCTCGCAAACCTGCGAGATCAGTTCTATGAGATCGGACATCAACTCGAAGGCATCGCCATCACCCGCGCAGCGTTGGCAGAAGCTCGGAGGCAATGATGACCCAAACACCATACAAACTAACCGACGAGTACCGCAAATTGCTCGGTCGGTTCGTGGCTAAGTTGGTGGAATACCTTGAAGCCAACATCGCTTACGACAAGAACGAATACTATGAGATTCACCCGCGATACCTTGGTGGTCATGCTGTGCGTGTCAGTTTATTTGTCGTTGGTCTTAAAGGTCTGTATCGTCTTGACGTAGCCTTTGCAATGGAAGATTGTGTTTCAGAGGATGAAGCCAGAGCCGAAATCGGAATCAAGGTCATGTTGGAAAAAGCCTTGTACGGCCTTAGGAAACGACCGCTGCCCACTCCGGAGACTATGCGATGACCGACGATGCTCGCTACGCGATCATCGACGTAAGCAACCTCGCTTACGCTCGGTGGCACACCATCCCGCCTCAGTTTTGGCGGGATGATCCAGGTACGCTGTTCAAGGCGTTGCATCAGTCCTGCAACAAGTTGCAGGACGATCTGTGCGTAGACACCCTGATTTTCTGCTTTGACGGCGGGTACGATTTTCGCAAGAAAATCGACCCTGCGTACAAGCAACCTCGCAAAGAGGCGAGGTTGCAAGCACCCGAGGATGAAAAGGAACTCAGGCAGATCCTATTTGACCAGATTGCAGCGTTTCGTGAGATTCACCTACCAACCATCGGGGCCAGGAATATCTTCTGGGCCAAGGGGTTCGAGGCTGACGATCTGATTGCATCCTGCGTATTAAATCTGCCAAAGGCTCGAAAGGTCTACATCGTCAGCAATGACGAGGATCTCTACCAGATGATCGAGGGCAGTCGGGTGGTAGTCTACCGCCCGACTTCCAAAACGATTGTCAACGAGGAGGATTTCCGAAGGAAACACTCCGAGATGCCTCCATGCCTGTACGCTTCCGCAAAGGCGTGGGCAGGCTGTTCGTCCGACAATGTTGTCGGACTAACAGGCATCGGTATGGCTAAGGCCGCAAAATTTTTAATGGGAAAAGGCAACCCAGAGTTCCGAAAACGCTTCACCGACAGCGTAGAAGTGTACAACAAGAACATTCAGCTTACGAAACTCCCAGCACCGCAAACCCCAGCGTGCCGTCCTGTTCCACAGGACGTTCCGCTGGATTGGTCAGTGATGGGCCGAGTGTTCGACAGCATCCCTCAACGAACCCCGAAAGGCATAAAGAAATGAGCATCCGATTCACCAGGAAACAGTGGCTAGACTCCAACGAAAAGCCGGAAGATCGGCGAACCGCCGAGGAGAAAAAGGCTGACAAGCAGAAGAACAGGACAACCCAACTGCGTAAGCACCCTCGACGAGTTCGCTTCCGCGAACTCGTCCAGGCCGTCGAGAATAAGTGGCCTGGATATCAACACATCAAGGACGAGCGAGTGCTGCAAGCAGTCGCGAGGAGGGCAGGCAATAATGGATAGCACAACACCTGCCTTCATCACGGGGAGTAAGGCTTTGGCATCGGATTCGGGAGAATCCGATGTTGATTTGGTTGTCCTCGTAGATCAAGAAACCAAAGAAAAGTTGATCGGACTATCCGACCTCGGAAAACTTCCATGTAGGTACGGTGGAAAGACTGGCTTGAATCTGATACTCTGCACCAGCAGTTTTGAATACGTTGTTTGGAGGGGGGCCTTGCGAGTGTGTGCAGACACACAGAACGACCTTGGCAGGAAACTAACCAAGCTTGAACGACTTGCGATTTATGTCAAAGTCTTTGCTGATTTTGGATTCCAAGACTACTTTGAGGGGCCAGAACCCTCATGCAAACCATAGGAGGTCGAATAATGGATAGTAATGAACTCACGACGGATGCCGTCATATTGTTTTTGGAGCGAGAGATTGCCCAAGTTGAGAATTCTCGGTACGGTGAGGACGAGCGGCGATCCCCAGGGATTACGGCTTATTTATACCAAGCACTCGAAAGAAGAAAAAAAGAAATCGCACACCAACCGGTTCCATCGGAGGCGAACAATGCCTAAGGTTCTGGTTTTCAAAGAGTTCGTATTTTATGCAGCACACAGCGTAAGTTGCTTTGGGATCGAACACAAATGCAACCGAATTCACGGTCACACTTACTACCTGAAAGTGGTAGCGAGTTCGGATATACAACAACCTTACGAATTCGGAGCCTTAGAGAAAGATTGCTTAGCAATTATCGGAAGCCTCGATCATAGCAACCTAAATGACCATTCCGAAAAAATGGGTGGGGAAGCGACTACTGAAAGAGTCGCTTCTTGGATATTCGGTGAATTACGAAAAGCGGGTTGTCCCGTTTTTCGGGTAGAGTTACGAGAAACTAATAGTTCAGGAGTAGTGGTGGAACAATGAAGATTCTTTTAGATACATCAGCAAAGCGGGCAGCAGCGGCGAACTTGCCAAACGATTTAGTCATCGGCCAACTGATAACGCCTTTGACGGGATTCAAGCGGTGGGCAGATGTGTTTGCCATAGACAACGGAGCGTACACCCGATTCGATGCTCAGGGTTTCAAGAATTTGCTGACCCGAGAGTCAGGTGCATCCCAACAATGCCTGTTCGTGTGTTGCCCAGATGTTGTCGGCAATGCTCGGCGCACCCTCGAAATTTTCCAAAGAAAGTACAAGTATATTCCAGCATCGTTCAAAGCAGCTTTGGTCGCGCAGGACGGTTTGGAGGACTTAGAAGTGCCTTGGCATGAACTTGAGTGTCTATTCATCGGCGGTCGAGATCCTTGGAAGGATTCGCAATGCGCTCAGGATTTGGTCAAGACTGCTATTGTTCTGGGAAAGCATGTTCACATAGGCCGAGTGAACACCCCAGAACGGTATGATCTGTTTGCTAAGTTAGGCGCACATACCTGCGACGGCTCGGGCATCGCTCGTTACCCAGATGTTAAATTGCCGAGTATGCAACAGGCTCACGACAAGTTTGTTGCTGATAGCCAAAAAATAGAGGAGGGCGAAGATTGTGAGTAACTGCGTATGTTTACTTTCAGGTGGGATGGATTCAACCACACTCGTCACTAAATTAGTAAGGGATGGATTCTCGCCTACCTGTGTTAGTTTTGATTACGGTCAGCGACATAGAAAAGAGATTCGATATGCCGCTAGAACCGCAGATAAATTGCAGCTACGGCATTTGATACTCGAAGCCCCTATACAAAGCCACAGCGCGCTCCGAGGGCACTCAGAGATTCCTCAGAACCTATCTCCTGCTGACTCCGGCCAATCCCCAACGGTTGTGCCGGGTCGTAATCTAGTTTTGATTTCCTTGGCTATGACCGTAGGATGCGGGCCTGTCTATGTCGGGTGTAATGCCGACGATGCGGCAGTGTATCCGGATTGTAGACCTGAGTTCATTAAGCACTTATCATTGGCCACACAAGCAGCTTACGGTAGATCGGTAGAGGCTCCGTTTGTTGCCATGTCCAAGGTGGATATTTATCGACTTTATGTTGAATTGGGATTGAAATCAAACGATTCGTGGTCATGCTACAACGGCAAGGGCACTCCTTGTGGAGTTTGCGGGCCTTGTATTGCTATCAGAGGAGCAAAAGAAACATGCCAAAAATAGGGATAGCTAAGATATTTGAATCCTTCCAAGGTGAAGGAATACATGCCGGTGAGTACACTCTGTTTATCCGAACTTCTGGGTGTTCGGTAGGTTGCCCGCAATGCGACACAGATTACCGGCGAACTGGATGGTTAGATATAGATGCAGTTAGCCGCCAAATGGAGACATTTGGGGGTAAGTATCTTTGGGTCACAGGAGGCGAGCCTACCGATTGGCCTGACATCAATGTCTTAGCTGAACTGGCGCACAAACATGGCTTGACTCCAATCATGGCTACTTCCGGTGTGCGATTCGTAAATGGTCTATGGGAAAAATACTGTAGCCCGCACAAAGCGAAGCTGCCGTGTTTAACTTGGTACGATCAAATAAACCTAGTTCCTGGTTTGAACGGATTGTCTAAGGAATCTTGTGTGGAGTACATACAAGAATGGCACTACAAGGTAGCTTACGTCACGCCTCTCTACGGGGACTCACAATCGTTGACTGTGTGTAAAGAATTGGTCAAGGAGTTTGCAAAAAAGAACGTGCGATTGGGCCACCAATCGCACAAAGTATGGGAGGTCGAATAATGGCGAATACTCAATCGGATGCGGACGCTGTAGTATTATTTTTGAAGCAGGAAATTGCCCAAGTTGAGAATTCTCGGTACGGTGAGGACGAGCGGCGATCCCCAGGGATTACGGCTTATTTATACCAAGCACTCGAAAGAAGAAAAAAAGAAATCGCACACCAACCGGTTCCATCGGAGGCGAACAATGCCTAAGAAATCAACCGCACCTATTACCCCTAAAAAGAAACGCAAGGGCGATCCGAAGAAAGGCTCCGCTTTCGAGCGAGAGTTCGCTCGAAAGCTATCCTTGTGGTGGAGTGAAGGAAAAGCCGACGATTGGTTCTGGCGGCTTGGTGGCTCGGGTGGCCGAGCCACCAACCGGGCAAAGTCGGGTAGGAACACAGCCAACGGATATGGGGACATTGCAGCGCAATGTCCCGAAGCACAGAAGTTGCTGAACATAGCGACTTTTGAGCTTAAACGAGGATTTAATCGCATCAGCTTGCAAGACCTGCTCGATAAGCCAAATGGGCCGAATCAAATGCGGGATTTCATCGAGCAAGCGAAGCGTTCCGCTTCTCTTGCGGGTACTCCGTTTTGGGTTCTGGTATTTAGGCGGGATCTGCGGGAAGAACTGATCGTCACCAATATGGCAGCCACTTGCGGTTCCCATAAGTATTGTGCAATGTGGTACAGTGATTACGATGACGCAATCATTATTCGTTCTGGGGTAGAGTTTTGGAGCGAAGCTAGGCGAAAAGCATTACAGGATATGGTGGCCCAATATGAAAATCCAGCGTAAAGAATTCCTTCGTCACCTAGAGTCCTGCGCCCCTGGCTTGTCCTCTACCGAGAACATTGAGCAGTCCGACTGCTTTCTGTTCTCCAACGGGAAGGTCTACGCCTTCAACGACGAGGTACTCTGCCAACAGGATACCATTGTCAATTTCCGCTGCGCGGCTCCTGCGAAGCCGCTTTTGGAAACCCTGCGTAAGCTCACCGAGGATGAGATCGACGTTGAGTACAAAGACGACCGATTGGTAATCAAGTGTGCCAACGTCCGTCAGATCAAACTCAATGTTCACCCCGAAGTCATCCCCCACTATGAAGCGGTGGATGCCGCAGGCGAGTGGGCAGACGTTCCACCGGTGTTCGCAGACGCATTGGCGATGGCCGCCGATTCGGCGGCCAAAGACTCCGAAGCATGGGAACTGACCTGCGTTGAACTCAGCCCCCGTGGCCTACAGGCCACGGATGCGTTCCAGGCAATCCGCTACAAGCTGGATTGCCCAATCAGCAAGCCGACGCTTATCAAGCGTTCGGCTTGCGGTGCGGTAAACGGCCTGGGCGTTGCCGCCCTGGCCGAATCGGAAGGTTGGTTGCATTTCAAAACGTATACCGGACTGCAAGTTGCAGTCCGGACGTACAACGGATCGTTGCCGGATCTTTCGGATGCGTTTCGATCAGAATCGGAGGCTAGCGTTAGGCTACCCTCTTGCCTACTCGACGCATTGCAGAAGGCAACTGCGTTCCTCGCTGACACCGGAACTGGGAAGCAAGCCCAGTTCCGGCTCAAGCCTGGGAAAATTATGGTGCGTGGACAGAACGAAAGTGGGATTTATGAGGAAGTCCGAGACGTACAATACGATGGGCCTGCCAGAGCGTTTGGGATCAACCCAAAGTATGTCCAAACGCTTCTCAAGCATGACTATCCGGTTTCGCTGACGCAGACTGCTTTGCGTATTCGTGGCGAATCCTTTGTGTTCCTTACTTCGATGGAGACGGTGGTATGAGCGAGTTCAAAGTTGGCGACGAGGTTTGGGTTAAATGCAAGGTAAC
>Ga0214923_10003225_pt1 | contig 20634 bp, 16 predicted proteins | sample LL1510_MetaG_FD_177993 | JGI IMG/M metagenome (GOLD analysis project Ga0214923, IMG submission 177993) | Freshwater microbial communities from Lake Lanier, Atlanta, Georgia, United States - LL-1510 | ecosystem: Environmental > Aquatic > Freshwater > Lake | place: USA: Georgia | collected...
AGTTGATGCCTAATACAAAACCTTGTTTCAGTGTAATACTCCCCATTATTCCTACCAGTGAGTGGCTCGTTTAAGTTTAGTCATGCTGCTTTCAAATAAAGATCAATGGGTTTCACTCTGTTAATACCTTGGTGATACCGGCTGTTGTATTTCACCATAAATTTAGAGAGTCCTTCATACAAATCGAGTCCGTCATCGGCAGGGTTAAGGTACACATATTTCCGTTTGAGAGTACCCCAGAATCGTTCAATGTAGGCATTATCAGTAGCACGACCCTTGCCGTCCATGGATATTTGGATTCCGAGTTCCTTCAAGGTACTCACCCAGTGCTCGCAGGTGTACTGAGACCCCTGGTCCGAATTGATGATTTCGGGCTTGCCATGACGGCGTACAGCTTCCCGAACCAAGGTCGTTTGTGTTTCTTTGTCCAGGGAGTTTGACAGCTGCCAACCCACAATAAATCGACTGTACACATCGATGATGGCGGTCAGGTACAAGAATCCACGCCGCATGGGTATGTAAGTAATATCAATGGCCCAAACTTGATTGGGGCGCTCAATTCTTAGATGACGTAGTAGATACGGATGGATGTATTTCGCGAGCCCAAGGCGACTCAAATTGCGCTTATTGTAGATGGGCATTAGGCACATTTTACGCATCAATCGTCTGATTCTCTTATCGTTGTACTCAAATCCCTGATCGCGTAATTCGTCACGCATGCATTTTACACCTAGCGTGGGGTCCTCCAAGAAAAGTCGATCAATCAACCCCATAAGTGTCAGATTTACATCGGTTTCGCCAATGGGCTTATAATAGAGGCAGCTACGATCAACCTGCAAAAGTTCCGCCTGACTTCGCAAACTGAGCCTGTCATTACGATCCAAGTAGGACTTACGTTCTTTCACAGACCGGCTTTGGTTAATGTTTTTTTTAAAAAGTCACGCTGCATCTCCAGCTCTCCCACTTTGCGGTACAGGTCATCGCGTTCAGCCTCAAGAGCAGTAACCTTTGGGGCATCTGAGGGCCCCCCAAAGGCATGTTCCGCTCGCTCCAAAAACTCGCGTTTCCAGGTTGTAATCTGCGCTGGATGAACTTCAAATCGTTTGGCTATGTCTGTCATACTCTCGCGCTCCTTGATCGCCTCAATAGCGACTTGAGCCTTAAACTTGGCGGTAAATTTCCTACGGGTGGTTTTCATGTTGAAGTGGTTTTGGTGTTTCAAAGATCGAACTTAACCACTGGCGGTGTTTTTGGGGAGTACTACAATAGGACTATTAAAACCGATCCGCAGCCTTTATCAAGTACAGAAAAGGGCGGAAAAACTATAGCCAAAATTACTCTGAGTAAGTTCATAAAATAATTATTAATTTCATTTTAAGCCAAAAAATCGTTGGTTCGCCGAAATATACTCCGTACCCAATATTTTCAATAAATAGTGTTTTTTGTCAAAATTAGGGATTTTAACCTAAAATTAGAAAACTTTAATGAATTTAGATTTAAAACTAGGGAACTTTTCGTATATTCATCCCTAATTGATTTTTTAAGTCAATTAAAGGCATTTAAAAAATGTCCAGAATGAAAAAAATAATCTATTTATTTCTATTAATATTGACGGCAGTGACTGGATATTATTTTTATCCTGAACACCAATTATCAACAGGCCAAAAAGCTAATAAGATTGTTATTTATAAATCCAAACATCAATTGCTTTTATTTGATGAAGGTAAACAAATTGCGTCTTATAAAATTTCCATTTCGAAAAAGGGTTTGGCGAAGAAAAGGAAACTGGGCGACAACCTTACTCCGGAAGGAACCTTTAAAGGCTTTAAAAGAGCCAACACCAAGTCTTCCACTTACAAATACTCTAAATCTATTGAAGTTGGTTATTGGGGTCAATGTTGTGGCGTACTGATTCACGGACTTAGTAAAAAAATAAGTTGGTTAAGGAAGTTTCATCGGTGGAGCGACCGTACTGAGGGCTGTATTAGGGTAACTAATGACGAATTTAATGAAATATACAATGCAGTTGATAACGGTGTTATTATTGAAATTTATCCATAGTTTTTATGAGAATTGAACGCTTCCTTGAAAAGCTCATTTTTGCAAGTCGTTGGTTACAGGCGCCCTTGTACTTAGGCTTGATTTTTGGTATTGTTATGTTTTTATTCAATTTCTATAAAGAAATTATTCACTTGTTTGAGGCTGTAAATGAAGGCCATAAAAACCAATTATTGATAGCTGTTCTGGAAATGGTGGACAGTACCATGGTTGCGAGTTTGATCATTATGGTAGTGATTGGGGGTTATTCCACCTTTGTGAGCAAAATGAACCTCGAGAATCATGAGGATCGACCTGAATGGCTTCAGAAAATAAACGCCGGCACCTTAAAGGTTAAACTTGCGGCCTCCCTGGTAGGCGTGTCTGGGGTGAACCTTCTTATCGACTTTTTCAATGTCAACAGTCAAAATTATGAGCAAACGAAGTGGCGGGTTATCATACATTTTATCTTTCTCCTCTCGGTTCTAATCTTGGCATTCTCCGAAAAATTGTTGGATAAGAAATAGGCCTAGAATAGTTGATTTTAAGGGTCAACCCCTTCATTTGCCTCAAAAGTGGGTTTTTTGAGCGATTTGGGGCCTACAAACCTCAGATTCTGGAGAAATTTTAAAATTTTTTGTCAGGAGCTGTCGAGAGCTAATGAGACTTTATGTATATTTAAAAGGTTATTTTAAGGTTTTATGAACAAATTTTCCTGCCCAATCGCTAATTCAATGATTTTCAAGTTTTTACTTGAAAATCCCCTCAGTTCTCCCCTTGCTTTTGATTTCTAAGGCAATTGTAGCATGTTTTCCTCCACCCTGTCCACCATTATCACTGTTTCCCTCGTCATCCTTATTATTTACTTTATTTTAAAGCGTATCCTGAAATTGATTTTGATAGCCATTTTGGCCTTTTTGATATATTTAGCCTATCTTAAATTTTATATGAACAAGGAAATCCTCAATGTCAACAGGACCGAAAACGCGATCTATAGCCTACTCTATTAGTTTTTCAGCCAATTTTAATTTTTACCAAACCAAACAGAATGCATAAAGCCTTTCTTTTGACGCTAGTTTTACTGCTTACGATTATCTCGGGGGGGATCTTGGGGAAGACGCCGGAGGAATTGATTAGAGATGAATGGCCTAATACTGTTAATGCATTCGGAAAGAACTCTAAAAATGTTCCTTCCCATTATATTTTTGTTGTGGACATCTCTGATGAGCGTTTTGGCGAAGATATTGTTAAACAGATTGAAATATTCACCGAGGCACTACCGAAAAACGACAAAATAACTATTATTCAATTAGGCCCATCGGACGAAACCAAGGTATTAGTTGTTACTACTGACATAAACCAAGTAATTTTAAAAGAAATAAAAAATAAATTTAAAAAGTTAGTATCCGAAGGAAAGTTCGGAACAGATGGTTCTGATGGATTTAAAATGACCAAATTAATTCTTGAAAATTTGAAAGCTCCAGGGACGGGTAAATCAATTCCTTTCGTTTTTATTTTTTCAGATTTGGAGTATTATCCATATCGGAGTTTTCCAACCTCAAGTCAGTGGATGTCTCTTTCAAATGAATTTCAAAAGTTGAGATTTGAGTTTACTCCTTTTATAAAGTCTTACATCTTGGACAACCCAAAAAAAAGTCCAAGAGGGGATTATAAGCAGTTTTTAAATAAAATATTTCCAGAAATGGAAATCGGAGATGTTGATGGTCCTAATTTGTTAAAAAAAGAGTTTACGTTAATTCAAGCAAAAATTTTCAGAAAAAAAATGTTGGAATACGTTAATTCCCTTGTCTCTAAGCAAAATGCAAGCATTCAACTGCAAAACAATGGAGGTCAAATTGAATTGAAAAAGAATGATTCTCTTGTGTATCACAAACTAGTACTAGATTATGTTTCTAAAAATAAAGTATCACAAATTTTAAAAACGGATAAATTATATAGTTTTTTACCTCCATCAGAAACACAAATTGAAGTATCTGGAACTTTAGTGGCTGAGAAATATAATAAAGAACTTCCAGAACTTACGGATATTCAACTCAAGAATCAAAAGGTTGTCCTGTTGACAGCAGATTCTCTCATACCCTGGTGGCTGACGGATATAATTTTTTTGGTTTTGAGTCTTTTATTGTTCAGATCTATCTGGACACTTTTGCCTGTTTCTTTACATGGTATGATTACTTTTTCGTCTCCTGATAATTTTGACGCAGCCGGCTTTAATGCCAACTGTTCTGGAAAGAAATTTGTGACCATTGGGTACGGTCAAGCCATTGCAAATGATTCTAATCTGTTTGGGAGCGAGAATTTTTCATTAAAGATTACTGCTTGTCGCAAATTTTTGAAAGGGAAATGTCTCGAACTTGCTCCGTTGAAAGGAGATATTAAAAATAAAAGAGGAAATATTGTTATTCAAAAAAGCACGAAGTCAGCCGCAGGGCCCAACTCGCGTTGGGTGATCAATGGGGTTGATATCGGAATGCCCGGCGTAAAATAATTCTACACTTAAACAAATCTACACATGGCAAATTTATTTATCGGAATGGGGGGATCTGGAATAAAAACGATCCGTCAAATCAGCGAGAATCAAACAAAAGATGAAGGAAAAAACAATCATTTTTTGTATATTGATACAGACTCAAAAGAATTCGAAGGCTTAAATCCGGATGATTTTTTGGATTTGGGCGCTGCTAACGTTGAAAATTATCTTGAACGTTCCGGTTTGAATGATCCGCTTAGGCAAAAAATGAATGATTGGTTTGATTTTTCATGCCGTACCCTTATTAAAAATCAGCCGCTTAAGGAGGGGGCTTCTGCTATTAGACCACAGGGGCGTGCATCGATTGTTGAGTTAAGAAGTGCTTTCATTCGTATTGTCGAAAAGAAAGTAGATACATTGGTTTCTTTGATAAATAATCAGTCTCAGGATCAAATCAATATTTATATTGTTCTGAGTGTTGCAGGAGGAACCGGCAGCTCTATCTTTTTAGATTTATCTTTTGTTTTAAACGATCTCATTGTGCGCAGAAGTATAAGTCAGAAAGCCATCAGTTATTCACCCTGGACAATTTTATATATGCCCGATGGCTTTACTAAATTTAATCAGGATAAGCCACATGTTATCAGAGATTATAGATCGAACGTGTTTGCAACTTGGAAAGAAATAGATGCAGTGCTTCGTGATTATTATGCAAGTAAAACATCCGGCAAGACCAACTTCTCAGAGTTAGCTATTGTGAAGGCTGATGAAGTAAATGCCTCTAATTTCAAATTTCAGCCATTTGCAAATGCAATTCTAGTTGATTACCAAAATGAAAAAGGACATATCATTGAAATTGAAAATGGACAGTTATATAGAAATGTCGCGCAATTTTTGAGGTTTATTTCAGTAAAAGATTTTGGCGGCGAATTCAGAACAACATTCAATAACACTCTTGAACGAACAGCGGTGAATTCGATCACTGCGAAGAATAAATGGGTCAAGAATTTTACTGCTGCTGGATATACTGAAATAAGAGGCGGTGGATTTTTATTTGATCAGTATGTTCTTCATAAATTAAACACAGTCATATTTGAAAGCCTTCGAGGAAAAGAAGAGTCTGAAAAATCTGTAATTGAAGGATATATCAACGATATCTTAGGGAAAAATCTTTTTAATCGAATAGAAAAAGACGGGTTCAGTCCGAAATACAAAAACAAAGCCGAATCGTTAGTGCCCAATGTGTACCAGATAATTAATCAGAATCTTAATAAAATTACTACGCACTATGAAAATTTATCTGACGGGGTTACCAAGGTGGATGATATTAAAGCATCGGCTGAAAATATGCGTACCAATTTTAATTCTATTCGTGACATTGTTGCAACAAATTTTAAAGATGCCTTGAAAACAGGGGGGGTGGACGTGAAGAAAACTTCAGATGCATTTCTGGATGCCTTATATCTTGAACTTTCTGGAAAAGTCTTGTCTGATGGTTTTTGGCTTGTGCAACAGATACTTGATCAGACAGATGAAGTAATAGATCTGCAGCTTAAAAACTATGAAAATGATTTTAAAGCATTAGAAGACAAAGCTGTTGTTGGCTATGATGAAATCAAAAACAAGGATTTACAGAGGCAGATAGATATTCAGTATAATAAAATTGCAAGTGGAGAAGGTGCACCAACATTAGGTAAAGAAAAATGGTATTTAACGCAACTTACAGATTATAAAGAACTGCTCAAAGCATATTTTTTGTACAAAGCAGAGGAAGTGTCAATTGAAATCAAAAAAAATATTTGCCTTGAAATATCATTTGGTCCTCACGGGGAGTTAACTGCCAGAAGGAAAGTTAGAGAACTGATTGCTAAATTGGGTATTATAATTGATGTTGATCTTGCCAATAATAGAAAATCACTCATAGAAAAATTCAGAAAATATACCAATGATCCATTGACTCGTGTAGTGCCAGATGTTTCCAGGTATGTGGCAGACTTTGAAAATTCTGAAGTTAATCTATTTAAAGAATTATACGAGACCGAATGTGGTTTGTCCTTCAAAAAGGATGGATTGAAAATTGTCCAAAACAGAAAAAAGTCTCAGGAATCAAGTGCTGATCTAAAAACTATTGAAGAATTAATAGGTTTGATCATTAATGACAAAGCATTATTAACTGCTTTCTTTGATGGTACTATTAGCGCAGAATCATTTATAAAGGATTTGGGGAAATTAATTGAAGCTGCTTTGGATGCACAATCTCTTAGATCCTCGCTTCCTAAATACGGCGAAATTTCTAATCTGAAGCTGAAAGACTGGGTGAAACGCTATCCGGGAGATTTTGAAAGATATAAAGATGATTTTGAGGGGCGTGCTGCCATCTTTTGCAATCTGAATACTTCCACAGCAACCTATCAAAAACTTTGGGTGACACACCCGGATAACGAACAATTATGTACAGAAATTAGCAACCATAATAGAAATAATGACACAAAAGCATCAATAAAAACAGGGGTCACATCAGATGATGTGGTCGCTTTGATAAAAATGGCAGAAGGTATTTCATTTGAAAATTATACCAACTATTTGCATTATAAGGATCATTATGAAAAATCAATAAGAGAAATTCCCGATTTGATGTTTCCTCACATTGACGTCAGATTTAAAAGAGAAGTTAAAAATTATCCATCTTCAGTAGATGATAATACCATTTTGGTGGATTTAATGAAGCGAATTTCTTCGTCTGGATCATCTAATGAAGAAGGAATCCAGAATACAGATCGAGTTAAGCTTGCCATTGGAATTTATGGCAAACTTTATTTTCTTGCTAAATTTTACGAATTAGCAAAAAATAATGGAATCCGTCCAACATTGTTTCTTGAAAAAGCAAATGGAGATGGATTTGAGGATGTTCCGGATTTTCCGGTAAATATAGCGGGGAATATGTTGAAGTTTTACGATATCAAAAAAACCTTATGGTCAACATTATCAATAGAAAATCTTTCAAATCCATATGCGTTCCCGCTTTATACGAAGGATAATTTGCTTTCAGATTTCAGAAGCAGCGCTTTTAAAAATGAACACAATCCTCTTTGGGATTCACTTACAGCATATCTTGAAGAGATATCTACTCAGATAGAAGTGCTGCAGACCAATAAGAAAAAAGAACGCATGCTAACTGCTCAGATTAACAATTCTATAAACGATGCGATTAGATTATTTACTGAACATGTAAAAGAAATTATACCAGAAGATGCAAAACAAGATTTGATGCCAATTTTAAAAGAAGTTAAGTCTGAGCTTGATGGGTTTTTAAAATAGCAATGGAAAGAATCTCGTTTATTCGATCATTTATATAGCCCTATTATTGAATTGAAAAAAAAATTTAAATCTATATTCTAAATGTAACTTTTCAAATATGACACATTCAATTACATGGGTGGTAAATTTTTGCAGTCAAAATTGTTTAGAGGGCAAAAATAACTTTATAAATGCATCTTGGTATAAATATAGTGATGCATATGATCTGTTTAATTTTGCAGGCCATGATAAAGAGGATGTAAAATTGATTTCCGATTACTTTGAAAAACAATCTTACAAAGAATTACTACTTCGATTTTGGCATAATGATGACATCATCAATATTGAAAAGTTCAATTTAATTATCATATCTGACCGTGAGAATCTATATCAGGCTACATTGTTCTCTTATTTTTTTAAGAAGGCAGGAGACTTTTTAATAAATATTGGCTTATCAGGCAGATCATTTAAAAAATCATACCTGATTAATTTCTGGGAACATGCATGGTCAACCGAGGATTATGACAAAAACATGAATTCTTTGTATGAACTTTCTCTTTTTCAGAATCTAAACGTCGGCACAAGACCATACGATTTGGTATTTATTTACAAAAACACTAATGAAGGAATAAGCAATTTTGGAAAATATTGGGAGACAGGTGATCAAAATTATCATGCCTCAAGAACGATACAGTTGGTTTCCTATTTATCAACTTCCGGTACAAATTCAGTTATTACACAGGATATAGAAAAATGGTGCAGGGCTTTTGGGGGGCTCTTGATTTACAGTGATGCCGAAAAAATCTACAAGATGCAGGCACAGGGTGTATTTAAAATTCTTTTATCTAGTTTAAAGAGCGAAGAAAAGGGTTTATGGAGCATTGATTATGGGAAGATTAAACTAGAGCAAGTTACCGAAGGTTTAAATGCATCTAAAATATTTCTGGAAATTTCATCAAAAGTGAATGCCGTTGAAAACATAGAACCTTTTAATAGTGCTGATGCATGGGATTGGTTTTCAGTGAAAAGACTAAAAGCTTTTTTTGAAGATACCATCAAAATGACTCTTTTTAAAACAAAAGAGTCTAAAATATCTTTTATTCTCGAATCATATAAACAGGTAAAAGATAAAGTTGATGCTAATCTTGAAAAAGTAAAAGTAGAGACAGGGAAAACGGGTATCCCAACACCGCAGCAAATTTTTAATGATTATTTCCGTACAAAACCTTTTTCAATAGCATCGCTCAAGGCGGCAATTACTGATTTAATCACTCATATCGAGAATAAAAGGCAGCAACACATGGCTTTATACGAATCGGGTTATGCCAATCAGGGCCAGGTGTTTATGCCTTTTGCATTGGCAGATTCCGCCCGCAAGGAGTTTGATTATACTTTGGAACAGTTTCGTAATCAGGATGAATCCAAAAGTAACGAGGAAGAAAAAAAGTTAATTGAATTAATTGAAAAGAAATCTGCCGAAATTCCTCATCCTATCTCTTTGTTAATAAAAACTTTCTTTTTAAGCACGATTATCGTGATGTTGACATTCATCCCTCTAAAAATAGTGTTGGAGGAAGATGTATTAGGCCAGATAATTACTTATTCATCCTTAACGATTTTATTTGTATTGCCTTTTTATTTCATTTGGAATAAATTTAAAAACGCTATTGAATCTTTATCTAATCTCATTTTGAAGTTTGAGGTTATGCTAAAGTATAACTTGCTGCGAAGAACAAACCAGTATATATTCAGGAAAATTGATGCATATTTTGAAGAATATCTTAACAAGTGCACATCATTTTTAAAAGAAGTAGAGTTGTTTTGTAATGAGAACGAATTATCAAAAGATTCATTATCAGGCCATGATCCTGCAATAGTTTCTCTTTGTTCAGTTAAGCCGGTATCTGAAATTGTTAAAGAAATTCCTACACTTAAAATTACCGTCGATCAAGATAACTATATTATAAATGTTGTTGATTTGACTTCAAACAAGGAGCATATATATAAGCTTTATGACATGACTGTAAGAAAGGGAGAAATTGGACTGACTGAAATTCTGAAAAATGCCCAAAGCATTTTATCAGACAAAATTGCGCTTAATATTGAAAATACACCAGGGAATACAAATACTTTGTCAAATATAATTTTCAATTCAGGCAACAACCTGAAAAGAGAAAAGTCTGAAGAATTATTGGACGTAATTCCACCTTTTAATGGTATTATTAGCGATGAAATAATCAGCATTGAAGTTTCTTGTGTGGTTTCTGAAAATAATCAGGTAAAGAAAAACATTCAAGAATTCTTATCTCCTCTGAATATTAATGATTACCGTGAAAAATATGACAATGATGGAATAAAAGGAGAGTTAAATATACTATCGCTTAATTCTCCTAGGCTTGGTGTTAAAACACTTTTTTCTTTAAATATTAAGGAGTCGTTTTATGATCGAACCCAAAAATATTTTAATACCCATAAAGAAAGATTAGAAGAAATTCTCGATAAATTATATCTTGATATTGTCCGCTTTTATGGTGAATCATTGCCCAACAAATTCATAGACAGTAGTTTGGTAGAATCATCGTATAAGCATTGTTACAGAGGGTTTGATGGAGGGTTTGAGGTTGATTTCGATAACATTCGGATAGGTTTTTCTAAGACTTTTAAAGAATATAATGAGGATAAAATCAACGAACGTGTTAGTAAATATTTACAGGAAATGTACAGAAATGATACATCAAATAATGATCAAAATCTAGATTCAAATACCTGAAAAATATTAAAATTGACCAAAGCGTCCAAAAACGAATCTTACCGAATTCAATTATAAATTATTCAGCATGACCGAGAATTCATTACTTAACACAATTATAGTACTTGTTATTATTCTTGTTATATGGTTTCTGTTGAGACTGCTCTTTAGAAAGTTGGTTGAACCTCATAAAGTTTTAATATACGGTCCCGGTGATAAGAGTTCGGCGAATCTCTTGGGATACCTGTCTGCTGAAAAAAAATCCAGTGCTTTTGACCCGATTCTTGTTGATGAAAACAGAGTTAATAACAAAGAAGTAGCTGAGTTATTTATAAGTGAAGATCAGAATTCCAATGAGTTCAGGAATTTATTGCTCATAGATAATAGTGGTAGCACATCCAATCAGATGGATGATTATAAAAAAGCTTTAAAAAGTTTTATTACCACTCGATTCCAAAATGAAAAAAATGCACTCTTCACTTTCTCTGACACGTTGCAAAAAATGTGTGACTTCACTGATAGTGTTGATACCCTTAACAATGCAATTGATTCCATTCAACCTCAGGGTGCAACCGCAATGAATGATGCCCTGATTGCTGCGGCAGATTTGATTGCATCACAGGAGATTCTTAAGAAAGAAGAAAACAGAACAATATTTTACAATATCATCCTCTTTTCAGACGGGTTGGATAATATTAGTCAAGCCGACAAAGAAGATGTGAAGCAAAGACTTGAAGGAAGAACCATTTTCATTGCATGTACAAATGAAACGGATCTCCCCTTGATGTATGAATTAGCAAAAAATCCACACAATGTATTCATCATCGGATCAACATCAACTACACCGAATGGAGGATTAAGCAATACTTCTTCTGCAAGCCTCGAGGAAGCGCTGCTTAAAATCAGAAATGAAAAAATGAAAGGAAGAGGTACGGTGGGCTATGTTAGGATGAGAGACGGGCATAATCAGTTTAAAACAAGAGGTTTTGTGAATGTGCTTGGTGAAATTTACTCCTGTGGTTCAAGTGGCGAAGGTGCTTTTTTCAGAGGATTATGCGAATCACCAGGTTCTTTTGTAACGAAAGTGTATTTGGGTAATTATATTGACGGATCCAGAACAAATGAAGATTATAACATAGATGCAAGCGGAGAATTCGGGTTAAATAAATCTACTATTCCTGTTTCACCGGCGGCTTTAGCCGGCGGCGCATGGGTTATTTATCAGCTTAACAAAGTAGATGAAAAGAGAGCAAGACCGGAGTCCGTTATGAATGCTTTTCCGAAAATAGCATTGTTATCCCTGTTGATTTGGAGTCCTATTTTTCTTGTCTATTGGTTTTTAAAATCTATTGCAGATTTTAATATGTTTGGATGGCTAGGTAAAGAGTTCGATATTACACTCACACAGATTCTTTTATTTATTGTGGTTTGGTCTTTATTAAGTTCATTGTACGCTGATCTTTTACGCAGGAAAAAAAGATTTATGATGTTTAATGATGCCGTAAATAATTCAATAGGCACAAATAGGCTGTCTAAGATAATCATTTCACTTTGTGGGATTGGCATTGTCTTGTCTGTATTCGCCTTTTATCCATTTTCGTATGCAGCATTTTTTGTTTGTGTTTTGATAGCATTTTCTGCTAATCAGTTTCTGAATCATCGTGGAGGAAAGACATGGTTTATTAATACTGATAACCCCGATTTTATAAGGCCGTTTTATGAGAACAATACGGATTCGGCGATGAAAGTAATTTTAGATTTTGAATATGAAACGGCAGGTGGCAAAATTGAATCCGCAAAATTTGAAGTGCGTAGTAGTGGTAATACGGATACGTATGATACAATCAAAGAAGCAGTGTTGACGGTTGCGGATAAAAGTATCATTGACTACCTCGAGAATTGTGTTCATGTTTTATCTATTGAAAAAAATTATGATCTATTATCTGAAGCAAAAGTTTTAATCGCTATGGGTGGCTTATCTCAAAAAGTGATAGTGGAAGAGACAACGCGTTATTTCTCTTCTGCCGAAATTCTATTGAAAACTGAAGTTTCCTTAGCCGATAAATTAATATTGATTTTATCGCTCCTGAAAGAAGCCGCACATGAGGTAGTCTATTCCGAAGATCTGAAGTCTTTGGGTTTTAGAACGCCAAATTCTTTAAATGATTCACCTTTCATATTTGAATTTGAAACAAAATACTTTTATCATTTCAGATATTCTGATAAAGACAATTCTTACAAACTGGAGGAAATTAAAAGAGGTGAAGTTGATAATTGGATTAATATTTAAGCACATAAGTTATGAATGCTAAAAACAGAACAAAGGTCTTTTTATTTGTAGGACTTTTCATTTGGATGGTGTTTTTGTTTTTCTTTTTGAACCAATCGAGATTTGAGCAGTCCCTTGTATTTGCCGAAGTTTTACCTACCGGGCTTGTTGTAAAACCCATTATTATTATTGACGATACATCAAAAATTGATCCGAATGTTGATCCAAATATTTATATAGTTGATACAACTAAAATTGATACAACTATTAAAAAAAATAGTTCTTATTCCTTGAGACCTTTTGCTCCAAATGTAATGTCGCAAGGTCAATTAGGCTCTTGTGTATCTTGGGCAAGCGCTTATGCAGGTTTAACAATTGTAAAGCGCATAGAAAAAAATAATAAAAATTTTGAACCTTTTTCTCCGCTTAATTTATATGTAAGATACAAAAAACATTTTCAGGAAGATCCTTGCGATGATGGTGCATCTATTCCATTAGCTCTTAACATCTTAAAAAATAATGGATGTGCCACGTTTAATAATTTTTTACCTAATGAGTGTAGTAAAAATGTTTCGGAAAATATAGTTTATGATGATAAATTATATTTGTTTGCACCACTCAATTCTTCATCAATTAATTCAATTAAAAGCGCAATTGCAGGGAGTATGCCCGTAGTAATTGGTATTAAATGTTATAAAGGTGTAGATTGGCAACATGCGGTTTTCAGCCAAGGAGTTTGGAGCGGGTATTACAGTGGTGACGTAAATGGCGGTCATGCTATGTGTTTAGTTGGATACGATGATAAAAAAGCAGGCGGGGCATTTGAAATCATGAATAGCTGGGGCGAAGATTGGGGGAATAAAGGATATTTCTGGATTAAATATGCGGATTTTACAAAGCATGTCGATGAGTGCTATGCTTTAATACCTCAAAAAGCAAAATAAATACTTTCAACACGGCGGATATTGATTGTATAGTTTTTTTTACTGAATGTGGATTCTGCACTGTGCCTTTACTCTACCTCTTTTTAGTAAGCATGGGTTTTTTCGGATTGTATTTGTTTTCATATTTACCAATGTCTCTGTTATTTAATATTTGATCATTGCTAGAGGAAATTACAAGAAATAGGGTATTACATTTCTCATTATATATACATAATTAACATTATTTAAACCTTGTCTAAAATCATGAAAGCGTTAAAAAATACTTTCCTTTTTCTCATCTTGTTGACCATTGGGTTAAGTTCATGCAATGGCCCAGGTCGTAAAATTGCAAAAATTGATGATCAGCTCACCACTATTGAAAAAGATCCCTCCACAACCAATGATGAAGATTGGAAGGCCTTGGAAGCCAGTTTTGCCGAGTTGGAAGCTGATTTGAAAATCAACCGGAAGGATTATACCGATGAGCAGCTCAAAGAAATTGGGCGATTGCAAGGACGTTACACGCGGATTGCCATTAAGATGGGATTAAGGGATTTTCGCAGAGGCCTTGAGGAAATACTCAAAAAGACAGAGGGATTTTTGGAAGGACTAACTGGGGAGGATAGCCTGGATTTGGGGTTATGACATTGCCTTGTTGCGGAGTAGTAGTTCATCCAAAATGCGCACAATGGGGCGCATCAACACGCTCTTTCGCTTAGTTGTTTTTGGATTTGTAGTTTTGGCTTCTGCAGTGGTCGGGCTCAATACTCCATCTATTGAGCTCCTGATAGCCATTTTATCTGTATTCTGGCTTATTTCTCGGTGGATTATGGGTTTCCCGCTGCGGTCTTGGTATGGTTGGGCGATTGTGGGTCTTTTGTGTGCTTTTGTTTTACAATTCAATGATAAAAGCAAGCAAGGTAATGAGTCCAGCGATGATGATAAAACTTACGTCAAGGACGAGGAATCGAAAGAAGAGAGGGATCTTGGCGGTGGAGACCAGGGCCAAAATGCTCTTAATCCTATGTCGGTGCGATGGTATGATTTTGCGAAGCGTTTACATCGCATTGACTATACAACTAGGCACAAGGCGTTTCAAGATTCTAGAACCTTTCGAGACAGTTTGAGGTTTAAGGATATGGGCCAGCATCCTTTGAAGGTGATGTCCAATCTATATTATCATTTAATTGACCATGACGTTTCCAAATTGGATATGCTAACTGAAGATCTACGCCGCAAGGCAATCAAGGAAAACATGAATGCATTGCAGGCAGCAGAGATGGTGACCACGATGATTCAGGAAATAGATTACGTTCTGGTGCACGATGAGACTTGCAAGGAAATGATGGATCGTGGAAATACTTTTGTTAAAGAATATCACCAAAAAAAATTACCCTGTTTGCCTTTAATTTTTGGTGGAGTACAGGCGCCATATGAGTTTGCCCATAACCAGAAGGGAGATTGTGATACACGGACAATGTTAGCTCATATGATCTTAACTCGCTTAGGGATATCCTCGAGTATTTGGTTGAGTGAGTCGTATGGTCATTCTGTTCTTGGAGTTGCAATTCCCCTTGGCCTAGGGTCTTCCAATTACAAAGAGATTAAAGGAATCAAGCATTACGCGGTAGAACTCACTGCCAAAAATTTTCAAATAGGCATGTTAATCCCCGAGCAACAAAACATGAAAAACTGGACCGTTACAAACTATCAAAATCTTACGCCATGAACACTATGATTCTAATTCAAACCTTAATGGCCTTTGCTATGGGGATTTCGTCTTTACTGTTGGTCTACAAAATCCTAAATGGGTATCTGGACAAACGCTACCAAATGTCTGAGAATCGTAATACCGCTTACGGGGTTCTGCAGACAGGAATTATTTTGGCGACCTCTATTATGCTCAGAACCATTGTGGACCCCGCCATTAATGGCCTGCGTCTTTTTTCTCAATCGGGATTTAGTGTGCAAGACGTGGTGATGGTGATCCTCTACTCTGTCCTCTTTGTGGTGATCGGGGTTCTGTGCATTCTCGTACTCATTGCCTCCGCAACCTTGCTGCTTTTTTATGTTTCTAAAGTTGATGAATGGAAAGAAATCAAAAACAACAACGTGGGCGTTGCCCTTATCTCAGCGGCTGTGGTTTTGGGACTTTCGCTGGTGATGGGCGATTATGTGGGGCATTTATGCGAGTCTATACTCCCGTATCCTAAAACCTTGTTCATTCCGTAGGGTTAATGAAACTAATTTCAGATTTTATGGTTGATAGCACCCACAAAGGGGACGAAAATAACCCCGTATAGCCATTCCAAGTCATAATCGAATGGTGTGTTTTTCGTTAATCTGACCATAAACTCTCGGTCCCCCTTTTTGAGGGGGAAAACCATTTTGCCTCCTATTTTCAATTGTTCTACCAATGTTACAGGGACTCTAGAGGCCGTTGCAGCAATGATAATCCGATCAAATGGAGCTTCCTCTGGCCAGCCGAAATAACCATCAGCACATTTCATGTTGGGCGATAAACCCATTTTCTCGAGGTTCTTTCTGCCAAAATCTGCCAGCTCAGGAATATATTCAATGGAATAAACATCAACCCCCATACCCAAAAGTACCGCAGTTTGGTAACCGCAACCAGAGCCAATTTCTAAGACTTTTTCGTCGCCCGATAATTCCAGTAACTCCGTCATGGAGGCTACAATAAAGGGCGCACTCATGGTTTGACCAAAACCTATGGGAATGGGTTTTATGCTTTTTTCAAATTGAACATTCTCTTCAGGAAGAAAAATGCTTCGATCTAGTTTTCCTATGACATCAACAATTTTGACGTCACAAGCTCTTTCGTTAATTAAATAGGCTGCTAACTCTTTATTCTTATTTAGCATCTTGCTCTATATGTGTTCCAGGATATTCCTCTTGAATTAAATTACGTATCCAAACTTCAGCGGCATCAATGGAATTAGCTATTTTTTCCTCGATACAGTATTGTTTCAATTCTTCCATTTCGTCGTTTTGTAAAACCTTGTCTTTTAGGAAGATATTCAATAACTTTTTCAATCCCTTGATAGCTGGGTTATTCTCTGATTTCTCTTGTACTGGGAATCTCGTCAACAAATCCTCAAAAGCTTCTTTTACTCTTAAATCAGGATATTCCGCTTTGTTGTGATAGGTAATGTATTTGTATTCATTGTCTTTTCCTGTATTAAACATGTAACACTCGTAATCATTCGAAGACCCTTTGTCGGTCCAAATTATCCAAGGTTTTAAAATGACACATGGGGTTTTATCTGATTTTCTCAATAAGGCTACAGAAGGTTTTAACCAAATAGAAGCATCTTTTTCATTTATTTCCATGGGTTTTATTTCATGATTTAATCCATTTAACAAAACGAAATTAAGTCTTATTTGCTTCGAACTATAATCCATTGATTTTGGACCCATTACTACCATCAAATCATAATGTTTAAAAAAGTTGAATTCTGATAATATAACTGAAAAAGCTTCAACAATGGCCTGACCTATTTCTTTTGATTGAGCTTCACTATCAACATAACCATGACCATCACCTGATCCGTTTCGGTATTCTATGACTTTGATTAAAAATTCCTTTAAATCAAATTGTTTTTTGTTTTCTACTTTTAACTTATTTAACAAAAGCTGGTAGCAATGAATTATTTTTTGATTTTTAAGAGCCTTATTCCATTCCATTTTTAAAGCGGTAAGAATTTCATCATTAGGATCTGATTTCTTGAGAAGATCTCTAACTGCTCCGTACCAACTTCCGTTAGAAGCTGCGCTCGTGATTTTTTTTAAAATTAAACCCAATTCTTGATTATCGTTTCTAGATTCAACAGAAACCGCAATAAAGGCCATATACTTTAACAGCGCTTCAGCTATTTTTATTGATTTACTGTGCTTTTCATGAGAATCTCGGGAATTAAACGCTGTCATAAATGACTTAGAAATTGGATAAGGAACATTATTCTTGATGTATTCTACATCAATTCCTGTGCGTTTATTTTTAGCTTCGTCATATTGCTTTTGCAGGGTTTCAATCATATCATAACCATATTTTCCTGGAATGGATGTATACCTGAATCTACTTAATTTTTCTTCTTGAATTACGGATTGATTCTTTTTAATAAGATAGCATTGGGAAGATCCGTCAAATCTTGACATGAAGAACAAAATCCTTCCATTTTCATCATTTAGTTGATAAATCAAGTCATACGGTATTTTAGGAATAGCGCCGTTAACGATAATAATATCCCAATTATTATCTGCAATTAAACCAGTTGTAACATCCTTTTTATAAGTGTATTGAACAGGAAGCGAGAGTTCTGTGATTTTTGAGATTGCGTTGGTACAATGTTCTATAATCTTTTGATCCCAATCCAATCCAACTACTTTGCCTTTACTTCCAACTATATAGGATAATAAGGCTGTAAGATATCCTCCTTTCGCGCCGCACACTAATATTTTATTCCCTTTTTTCGGGGCCAAAGGTTTTATCGTCATCAACACAGCATGCAATGCACTTTCAGTCATTTCATTATACAAGGGCAGAGGGCAATCTATATCCGCAAAAGGAATCATGTCTTCTCTCAAAAAATGAGCACGATCTATTTTTATTAATCCGTTTACAACAGGATCATTTTCATCAATCCCGACATAGTTGCAAACATCATGGATCATTTTTAATCGCCATTTTTCTCTGTCTTCGAGAATTATCGCATGCAAACTTTCGGTTTCGGAACTGAACTCATCCCTTAAAACAACCTCCTCATTTTCTTCTATACACCATACATCAGAAAACAAAAAATCTAGGTGGCTCAGGGATTCTTTTTCTTTATCTTCCTTTGGCATATAGCGTAATAGTCGTGTCGTAAAATACTTTAAATCATCTTTCTCAATTTTTTTAGTTCGGAAAAGGATTCCAAGAATTTGCTTTTGCAAATCTGTGTAGGATTGATATTTTTCAATAAAATTCATGCTGAGGTCAATTTATATGTGCAATTTATGAAAAATTAACAAAAAGACCTCTAAAGGCCTATTGTGCTGTTTAAAGGAGCCAAAAAGAAATCGCCAAGAGCAAGACGATAGATTGGCAAGCCCACAAAGCCCATGCTCTTAAATTCAACGATTGCGTGTAACAAGTCGCTTTTCAATGGCTCCATTTCTCGAACAGGCTTCATAGTTATTTGATGATTACCGTGCCAAAGTCTTGTTGAGTAGATTAGGATTAATGGTCGGAAGGCAATGCGGGGTAATTACTCCTTCGATTTTCTCGAGTGGGTTTCCATTTTGTGTAAGGTAAACGGCTTTGAAATAATGCCCTGCAAGAGCAGAATCCGTATAGCAACGAATAATATCGTCAATGTTAGCGGTTATTTTTTGAAAATCGATCCGGAATTCAGCATGAAGGTTATTCAATGGACGCTCTATGTTTAAATAGACGTATAAATCTGAGAGTTTAGTGTTATGATGAACATTAAGATTATTATCTATTAAATATTTTTGAAGGTGCCATGAGCTAAATATACCTACCATTCTTTCTTCCTTAACAATAGGAATTAAACTTAATCCTTTGTTAAACATTATTTCGTGAACCTCTTTGATGGAGCTTGTCCATTCAACAGTTAATATGTTTTTGATTGCTATACTGTCGATTGCCAAGGGGGGCTTAATCGCATAATTGACAATTCGCTGATAGTCCTCAACCACTTCATCATTGGGCACGGCAATTGGGGTCTCCCCTTCACTATGTACATGGACGATTGCATTTCGCAACGCGCGATATGCTTGTAGTTTGGTCTCTAGGTTTGAAAATACAAGATCAGTTTTGGACATTTGCGTAAGCAGTTTAGAATGACTGACGCTCATGTCACATTTTAGTTTACCGCGCAAGAATTCATCCAGCTGGTTATATGACTTCAAAAAACTTTCGATTTTGGACATAATTAGCGTTTTTTTGAATTCCTAATATGAGATTTTTAGCCATTAAATTAGGGTATATTTTTGAGCAGCTTAAACATATATTAGTTGAATCACAATTATATTCAATGTTTATGAGCAACAATGATTTTATTATTAGTCATTAATTGGCTTGCCCTTCGCATTTACGTAATTCTTTGTTAAGGTACCCTGATTCTTCAAAGCCTCTTTCTTTTCTATATTCAGTTAATATAGTTATTAAATTTTTGTTACAGGAATTTATTTTAAGAAGGATAGAGTAATAATAGTCAGCATATGTTTTACTAAAATATAGTTTTATTTTTGATAATGTACGCTTTGATAAACGGTATTTTGATCTGCTTTCTTCAGTGATTATGTCTTTTATTTCTGTGTTTGTAAAATTTATATTAGAATCTAATGATTTTTGTAAAATTTTTCTTAAAATCGGCATATTCTCATTTTTAAGTACCTCTTTGTATGTTATTTTTTTAAAATTGTTCTCGTCAAATTTTTCCTTCAAATCATCAAGTGGTATTATATCTATTATATCTATTATTTTTTCTAGCTTTAATTCTAAGTCCTTAGTGGGTTTTATTTCTTTTTCGATATTTTTTGCGGCGCTCCTTTCCGCAGAAATACCTGCGCTCCTTTCCGCAGAAATACCTGCGTTTCTTTCCGCAGAAATGACGGCGCTCCTTTCCGCAGAAATGACGGCGCTCCTTTCCGCGTTGATTATTGCTTTGTGCTCTGGTAAACAAGTTTTGGCAACTACTCCTAAACCGCCAATAATTGAAAGTAGGAAGATTTTTATTTTTTTCATTTCATTAATGTTTAATTGATTTTAGCAGGTTCTTTAATAAGTGAGAATGTTTATTTTTGTGGATTGCAAACCACAAAAATAAACATTCTCACTTAT
>Ga0214923_10003226_pt1 | contig 20633 bp, 14 predicted proteins | sample LL1510_MetaG_FD_177993 | JGI IMG/M metagenome (GOLD analysis project Ga0214923, IMG submission 177993) | Freshwater microbial communities from Lake Lanier, Atlanta, Georgia, United States - LL-1510 | ecosystem: Environmental > Aquatic > Freshwater > Lake | place: USA: Georgia | collected...
TTTTTATTAATTATTTAACTGATCTATATAAATGTAATTTAGTTAATAAAAAATATTTAAAAATTTTTAAAAATTAACTATTATTAAGATAATATTTCTTTAAATTAAAAAATCTCCACCGCCAATAACTAATCAATATGAAAAAGTACCTATTATTTTTTGTTTAGGTGGTATGGCTTATAAAATGTATGAAAAAATTTTTATTGAAAATCAATTAAATATACAATTAGACAGTGATACATATGATTATGATTTTAGTTTTTCATTAAATAATAATAGTGAAGATACTATATTATTATTTGAAAATAAATTACAAACTATATTTAGTGATTTAATTAATAATTATACATATAAATTTAATAATAAAACAGTTAATAAATATCAATTGAAATATAAAAATATTAATTATAAAAATTTTAAATTTATAGTTGAAAAAAAATTTGATAGATTACAAATAAAAATTAATTGTAATATTAAACATAATTTGCATATCTTAGAATTAAGTTTTTGGTATAATAATAAAATTAGTGATAATTTTACTATTAATGATTTTTCTAAAAATAATATTTTTATTTATAATTATAATAATATTAATTTTTATTTATTACCACTACAACTATTAGTGAAAACAACATTTTATGCAATATTAGATTTTGTAGAAAGACGACATTATGATAAATGTTATAAATATATTCAAAGAATTAAATTTATTAAAGAATGTAATGATGAATACGATAAAACAAATTTAATATTATTTTATATTTTTAAATCATATTCAAATAATATACGAAGAAAATATAAAATAATAAATGATTATCCATTTATATTAGCAGAAAAATCACATCAATTAGATTATAAAAAAAAATATTTAACTAGATGTATTCATGCAGATTATAGAAATGATAATATTAAAAATAATAATGAAAAATTTGATGAATATAAATTAATATGTGAAAATAAAGTTACTAATAAAACAATAAATACATATACAGAAGAAAATTAATTACTTGAATATTTTATAATAAAGTAATTAATAAAACAATAAATACATATATACAGAAGAAAATTAATTACTTGAACATTTTAGATTTATTATAAAATAATAATGTAATTTCTTCACATAATTCTTTATAAAATTTAGATAGTTCATCATTATCATCATCTGATGTACAACTTTCTATTTTATTAATTAATTTTAATACATTTTTATGGTTAATTGTATTTTTATTATATTCACCATGAATTTCTTTTAAATTTATTGTTTTAATTGCTATTAATTCATCCATTATTTCTGATTTAATTTTTGTTATAAATTGTTTTGATGTATCATCATAGCACTTACCGTATTTATCTTTTAAATTTGTTATTTGTACGTTTTGAAACTGCTTATAATTATCATTTAAATGCATTGTTTCTATTAATTTTATCATACTGTTAAATCCGCTATTAAGTATCATCTTTTTATCCTTACAAGATAAAACATTTATATCTTCTTCGCCAAATGTAACTTTAATAATATTGTTAGTTGTATTATTATTATTTATTGTTCCATTATTAGTATTTGTTGTACCGTTATTTGTATTATTTGTATTATTAGTAATAATATTATTATTACTAATTTTATTTTCAAGTTCTATTATTTTATTTTCCAATTGTTCTATTTTATTATTATTAATTATAAGTAAATTATTTTTATTTTTACATTGTTTTTCATGAGTCCATCTAGATTTATAATTATTGTAAAATTTATTACATATTCTACAGTTGTAATTCATCTTAATATTTTCAGTTATTTTAGCGACATTTAGCGATGTTTTAGCGACATTTAGCGATGTTTTAGCGACATTTAGCGATGTGTGCATACTTTGATGAAATTTTCTATTATGATTTCCTAGACTGTTGTAACTCTTATAATTTTTATTACATATTTTACACTCAAAAACACTTTTATTTATTGACATTATATTACATTATATATTAACTTTAAATGATTTATTAAAAAAGTGTTAAAAAGTGTTTTCCACTTTCCACTTTACAGAGAGAGAAAAATTTTTTTGGAAAATAAAATTTTTTTAATAATATTTTTATAAAAAAATTTAAAATAATTTATAAAAAAATATGATATTATATATATGAGTCAATTAAAAGAATGAAAATCAAATAATTTATCTTTAGATTATGAATTTATACTAAAAGATACTGAATTTATTTATATTGATCAAGTTAAAAATTATATGTTAGATAATAAAAAAAAACATAAATTTTTAAATAAGCTTTATCGAGACGGGCACTTAAGTGATACTGATTATGATTATTTAATGAAATGGTATTATAAAAGAAAAACTTATAAAGATACACCAGAAGAAAGAGAAGAAATAAGATTAGCATGTGAAAGACAACAACAACGAATGTTAGAACAATATCAAGAATTAATGAAAATAATAAATAAAAAATAAAATTAATAAGTATACAATAAGTATAAATATATTATACACTTATACATTTTTATTAAGTGCCAAATATTAAATTATATTTATATTAAAATTATGTGCTAATAAATGAATGTTAATAATTATACTTCAATATCTTCTTCAACAATAACAAGAGGTTTTTTGACTTTTTTAACCTTTAGTTTTCGTTCAATAATAACTTCTTCAACAGATACTATTTCATTTTGAACTTTATTAATAGGTTCTGTATTTACTGAACTTGTATCATCTTGTTCGTCTGTTTGAACATGTGATTTTACAATACCTGTAATAAATTGGTGTGCTAATTGTTTATTATTTTCAATCTCTTTTTCTAATTGTTTGATAAGAGTGTCATTATATTCACAATACTCAACTATTTCTTTTTGGCGTTCAAGTGATGGGACTTGAATTTTTAATTTATAAAAGTTTTCTTGATTAATTCCAAGTTGTGCTGTTCCTTTTGCTATACTTAATATTTCAGATTGAATAGATTGTAAATAATAAAACATATATTTTTTAACTATTTGCTCTTTACAAATTAAAGTCCATCCATGATGATTTAAGAAGAACTTATTTTTTTCATATCTCACACAATCTGCAGATACTCCATCTTTTGCCACAATTATTTCATCTTCTCTATTGCTTTGATTAATATAATAACTTGCATTTCCACCGCCATAAACAGGATATTCACCTTGTATTTTCATATCAGATTTTATATAAGTTCCTTGATTAACCTTACACACTTCTCCAAGTGTTTTCACAACATTTACACTAAATATTTTTTGATTACTCAAACAAAACTCATTCAACTGCTTTAATTCCACAATTTTATCATTACTTGTTTTGTTTGCTTTTTCATATATGAAATCTAAATATTTTACGATTTCTTGTTGTTTATCAAGTGATGGAATTGGGAATTTTATTGATTTTAAATTTGTTTTTGAAATTACTTTTTGTGCTGTTCCTTGATACAATTTTGTTAAATAATCCTTATTATGTAATAGTAAGTAATATATGTATTTTGTCATAATATCTTCTTGTTTTGATTTTAGTGAAAATCCATTATCTGTTAAATAATATGGTTTATCAATATAATTAATATTAATATCACCAACACGAGTTAATGTAAAATCATTACCATCTCTATTTTTTTGATTATGTTTTCCAATAATTTTTCCTCCACCGATAACATCATATATACCATCAACCATTTCTGTTTTAGTTAGTGAATTACCTTGATTAACTTCACAAATTTCCCCAAGTGTTTTTACAACAATACCTTTTTCGTATTGTTGTTCTTCTGTTTCATCTTTCATATATTCAGCATAATTAAGTGAATATGAATTACTTGCAAGTTTATCAATAGGAACTTCAACCAATAGATTTTTTACATCTTCATACGGATTATAATCATAAAACTTTACTTTTGTTGTTTGATGTGTTTTTGTAAATTTGTAATCTCTACACATTTCTTTTTGAGTTTTAGATACTTTAATTTTTGTTTCTAATACATCATTACCTTCTCTCTTTTTCACAAAGTAAAACACACAAGTTTTAATGGATGTATATGTAAATATACCTGATGGTAGATATATAATTTCTTTCAAATCACAAGTTTTCATAAGATATTCTCTAATTGCAACTAATGTAGTGTTTATTTTTGAAAATAAATCTTGACCGTCTGGTAATACAACCGCACATTTACCATTAATCTTTAACATATAAATAATTGCTTGAATAAACAATGAAACAGCGTTATCGGTCTTAATAGGAACATATCCACTTTTTAATGGACTTTGAAAATCATCATATTTTAATCCTTTAATTCCAAATGGTGGATTTGCAAGAATATTATCAAACTTTCTTGTTATTGGATCACGAATACTATCACCATGTTCTAATTGTTCAAACATACGACCTGATGATATTAACATATTTGAAGCAGCAAGTTGATATGTATCTTCGTCTAATTCTTTACCATATAAGCCCTCCGTTTTGATAAAATCCCAATCTGGTTTAATATTTTTTGTAGTTGCTTGTTGTAAAATGTATTGTAAATAGGTAATCAAAAAACCACCAGTTCCCATAGTAGGATCACCACAAGTATCTATTTTTCCGTCATGATGTATTTGTGGATTGATTAATTTTACCATCATTTTCTTGACTAATGGTTGAGTAAAGAATTGTCCAAATGTTTTTCCAACCATAACATCTTTAAATATTTCTTCATAAGCATCACCTAATACATCATTATCAACATTTAAATTTATTGTATTTATTTTATCAATTAATTTTTTGTAAGTTGATTTATTTTTTATCAAAATATTTTTCCCCTTTAAAAATATATTTTTTGTAGTAGGATGTTTTGATAAAATATCGTCCCATAAATATTTTATATTTACTGGAATATTATCTTCTTTTTCATTTGATAGATTACTAAAACGAACAATTTCTAATAATTTATTTTTATGTTTTTCAATCATTTCATCTTCAATATGACTAAAATCATATTCATAATCATCAATATTTATTTCACTTCCAAAATGTGGTTCTATCATTTTTAATATTAATAATGGTATCCAGTTTAATAATGCCTTTGGACCAACTAATGCTTCATTGTCTCTTAATAAATCCATTATACTTTTAAAAGTATTGACAATTGTGGTTTTATTATCCATTTTAACTTCTTTTGTTTGACTAATTTGTTGCATTTCTGTTAATGTTATACAAGGTGCTTTCTTATTTTGGTGTCTTGTGAAATCAATTTTTTGATTAAAGATTTTTTTACATAAATCACATGAATATTGTTTTGACATTGCCATATATAGTATAAGATATTAATTCTTTATATTAAATTAAATCAATTTTTTATAATATTATAAAAAAAAGGAATTTTTACTTATTTATTCTTAAACATTATAATTTTGTATATTTACAAAACAACACCCACTTTTTTTTTATTATTGACAATAATAATAATATCCCTTAAATCTTTAACATTATAGTATTCTACCCATAATCCATTTGGTGGAAAATTATTATCTAATTCACATAATTCTTTACATATAATTGATAAATTTAAATATTGTTTCTTTATTTCATTATGTAATATTAATAACTCATTTACTTTTTCAATACAAGTTTCTAAATTATAATATATTCTTTCAATACTTAAATATTCAATCCAATTAGTAAATTGACCATTATATATTAGTTCTGGTTCAATTGATAATCTATTATCTTTTTCACACAATTCAAAATATTCTTCTTTATTTTTTATATTTTTACTTACTATTATTTTTCTTGCCTTTTCATAACTTGTTCCAAGAGTTGTGCGTTTTATTATTGTTAACCTTAATTTTGTAGTTAATTCATCATCGTAATCTCCAAAATTATCTACATCATCAATACATTTTTTACTTATTGAAATAGTATGTTTTTTAACTTCAATATTAAATACTTTTATTTTTTGTGTAATAGTTTCATCTTCTAAACCCATTTGATAAATAACTTCTCTTACTTTTTTCAAATCTGGATTTTCATTATTTTCTAACCAGTTATCTTTATTTAAAATTGGTAATATAATTTTTGTGATTTTATTAGGTTGATGTTTATTTTTTCTACTTGCTCTTAATGCAGATTGAACTATACGGATATTTGATGTCATATTTTCAGCAAATACAACACCATCCAATAATGGAAAATCCCATCCTTCACCCAAACAATAGACACAAGTAATTATTCCAAACTTTGCCTTTTCAAAATTATTAATTATTTCTTTTTGATATTTTGATTTCATTTCACTATGGTAATTTGAATAATATAAATCAGGTATATCAAAGTAATTATCGTCTAATAACATTTTTATATATTGAATTAATTTCAATGAATTATTCCTATTATTTGAATATATCAATAAATGATGTGAATGTCCGTCAAATATACTTTTCAAAGATGCAAATGCACTCAAAAACAACCTCTTATCATTTTCTTCTATAATATGAAATCTTGATAATTGTTGTTCTAATTGTTCTTCATTTGTAATAATGGTTTGAATAACATAATCACAAATAATATTTTTATTAATCGCCCATAGTAAACATTTTCTATCAATTATTTCTCCAAAATATTCAATATTATCATTTGAAACTACAATATTATCATCATTTGAAACTACTATATCATTATCACTCATACTTTCCAATTGTTTGAGTGTAGCAGTTAATGATAATTGTTTTATAGATGGTATGTTTAACATTTGAATATATTTTTTTGTTGTATGTGCTAAACGCATATTATTTGTAGTTAAATGATGACAATTATGAACAATAGGACCATCAATATATTTATCATTATTATTATTTCTATCTATTGTTCCTATAATAAAATTATGATTATCTTCAACTTCTATGTCATATACATAAGGTTTATCACTACGATAACTATTATTATTAATATTTGTTATTTTTGTAATTTTTAATGTTCCATATTCTAAAAATTTATTAGTCCATTCATATTTATTAGTCCATTCATATTTATCCAAATGTATATTACTTATTTTATAGTTAAAATCACTATGAATATATGGAGTAATTAAATTTAATAATTTTAATGAATTTACTCTATTGAATTTTAAACAATAATAGTTTTCTTTTACTTTTGAATAAGAACACACAATATTATAATTTTTGAATTTATTAATAAATTTAATATGTGTTTCTTCATCATAGTTATTAGAATGGATAGTTATTGAAGATATATCATTATTTTCATATCTACTTACTGAACCATCATCCATAAACCATATTGCAATTCCTTTTTCATCTATTTTATCTAATAACCAATTAGGAACTATTTTTGTATCTCTTGGTATTTCATTATCCAAATCAAATATTTTACTTTGAAAAGTATATGCTGGTTTTTTTGAATAACCATTTTTTTCAATAAAAGTTAATTCATTAATATTCAACATATTTGCTTTCCATAAACAATATTCTTTTTGTTTTTCACAATGAATAATTTTCAATCTTAATCTATTATTTGATGTATATGATAAATGTCCATCACCTAAATATGAACCATATATTAATTGTAATTGGTCATTATTTAAACAAGGTGCTACTATTGTATTAATATGATTAGTATCATATTTAGATAAAATTAAATCATTTTCTTTTAAATTTATTGCTTCAATATAACCATAATTAGTTAAAATTTTATGGTTTTTTGTGCATTTAATAATTTTTTTAGACATTTGGATTTTTAACAAATTTTTATTTTCTTTTCGCCATGCATAAGTTAATTTTTTATACTCAAATTTTTTATCATTTTCATTAAATGATAATATTAATGGTAATTCTTCTTTTCTCTTAAACATATTATATAATTTACCTATTTTAATTACTCCTGTATCTGTTTGTATTCCTGTTTCAAATGGAAAACATTCGTCATTTATTTTCATACCAAATACAAACATTGTATCTTGTGTTGCAGTATATATTTTATGTGCTGATGAATATGTAGTTATTACAATACATTTTTTTTGATTATTATCTAAAAATTGCATTATATTTTCAATATCTACTCCACCAGAAACAATTAAATAAGGGACACTATGAAACAAAACACATATAACTTCTTCCCATTGTTTCAATAATAATTTATTAGGAACACCAATAAGAATAGTATTTGTGTTTAGTTTTTGTGTAATCCATAATGAAATTAGTGTTTTTCCTACACCACAAGGAATTATTAATAATCCTTTTTCATTAATTTTTAAATATTCATATGATTTGTTAATAATAATTTCTTGATAATTTCTTGGATTATATATTTCATTATTTAATTTAATATGTTCAATTTGTTCGTTAATATTTTCTATACTTTCATTAATATTTTCTATACTTTCATTAATATTTTCTATACTTTCATTAATATTTTCTATACTTTTATTAATATTTTCTATACTTTCATTAATATTTTCTATACTTTCATTATTACTTGTATTATTATCACTATTATCATAAATTCTTATTTTTCTAATTAAACTATCTATTTCATCTTTTGATAAAATTTTATATTTAATATTATTTGTATCAAAATATGGAATAATATAATTAATTATTTCTTTTTTATAGAATTCAATACCAGCATTAAATTTAATATGTAAATTTAATTTATTAAAATACAGTTGTAATTGTTTTTCTATATTATCTAAAATTATTAAATCTATTTCAATAATCATAACATACGTTCCTCTTTTAATTTCACTTGTTATATATGTTTGTTCTCTTTCTAGAATACTTAAGGTTTTACCTAATTTAAAAGCATCATATAAATCCCAGTATTCATTAGTTCTTATGTAAATATATCCAATATTTATGTTAAAGTTTTGCATTATTATTTATATAATATTATTTGTACAATATTATATAAATCAATTTTTTTTTAATAATTTACTTTATTAAAATTACCATTTATTTCATATAAATATCCTAATACCAGTAAATAAAAAACTTTTACAGTATTACACCAAATTATATTTTTAATCTCTAAATATAGCAATATAATGATTACCACCATTTTGTTTATTAGATTTCCATTTAATTTTTAAATTAGTTTTTTCATTAAATTCACCGCAATCATTTATTAAATCTTTTAACATATTTAGATCAGCTTTATAAACTTCTTTATATTTTCTGTATTGATATTGTTTAGCATATGTTTTTACACATTTTTCAATATTATCAATATCATCAGTCTCATAAACATACAACGGAATAATATCATCTTTTTTATCACCATTATATTGTTTTAAATGTTGTTTTAAATTTTTAATATATATAATACTTTTATATGGATTTATTTTACATTTATTAATTATTTTCAAGTATTTTTATTTTTTTCCCAAGATCCTTAATTATATATTCTTTATATTGATTAATTATATGTTCTAATTCATAATAATATTCTCTAATTTCTATTGCTTTTTTAGTTTTACTACGCATTACAATTAATTTAAAACACTTTGGAGTTAATAATATTGTTTCTTTTGGTTTGCCTTTTTTACCATTACTTACACCTTTTATAATTTTATAATCTATTTTTTCTTTATAAGAATTAACTAATGTTTCTTTCAAATCACTTTTATTAGTATTCATCCATTTAGCTATAATATCAAGATCTATAGAAAAATTATATTTATCTTCTGTATTATATTTATCTTCTGTATTATATTTATATTCTGTATTATATAATCCTAAAAATTCATCTATAAAATCATTAAATAATAAATTATCAGAATATAAATTATTATCTTTAATATATTTTATTATATTATGTTTAAATAAATTATTATTATCATATATTACATTATTTATATTATTATTATTAATTGATTTATTAATAATATATTTGTTTATAATTCTATTTTTAGTATTAAATACAAACACTTTATTTTTAATAAATTCTTGTGTATTTTCATTTATATAATTTAAAATTATATCTGTCTTTTTTTCATTACACCACAAATAAATATTACAATTTGTTTTATTTTCAGTTATTCTATTTGCTCTACACATTCGTTGAATTATATTTATTATATTATTACTTGGTTGTGTTATAAATACTGAATCACATTCTGGTATATTTATACCTTCATCTAGTATATGAACATTTATTAATATAGCTATTTTAGATGAATTTTTAAAATTATTAATTTGTTGTGCTCTTATTGTTTTTTTAGTATTACAATCAATCTGCCAATATTCTATTTCTATATTTAATAATTTACTTAACCAAATTAATATATTATACATATTAGTTGCATATTCTATACATGTCATGTAACAAATGCATTTTTTATCACCGTTAAATAACATACTTTTTAACATAAAATATGTTTTTTTTATTATTTTATCATCATTAATATCATTATTACATGTTTTTTTTATCATATCTACAAATAATTGATAATCTTCATTTTTATCTGGTATATAAATATTAAAATCACAAATATATTTATTATTAATTGCATCTGTCCAATTATACCGATAAATATTATTTATATTCATAAAATCTTTTAATGGTGTAGCAGATAAAAATATTTTATCACAATTATAATTTATTAATTTATATATATTATTATTAGTATCAGTTATATTATTTTCAGATAAATTATGAAATTCATCAACAATGATATAAATATTTTTTAGTTTATCAACTAGTTGAATTACTATATCTACAGAATCATAAGTAGAACTGATTATATTTTTATCTTTAATATAATTATGTATATCTTCTAATTTTCGTTTTCCATCTAATGAAATTAATATAGGTGAATATTCAGTTCCTAAATATTTTTTATAACATTCTAATGTTTGAAAAGCTAGATATCTTAAAGGTGATATTATTATTATATTATCGTAATGTTTTGCTATTAGTGAAGATGTAAATGTTTTTCCCATTCCACACGGTAAACTTAATATACTAGATGATTTATATAATAAATTATTATATGCTTTTTGTTGATAATCTCTAATAGTTAATGGTTTTTCAATATCTAAAATAATATCAATAGTGGAATTATTAAATGGTAAATTAATAAATTGTATTTTATTAGTTGATAAATCTAAAACTCGTTGACTTAATTTACCATTATAATATAAAATACCAGTTAAATTATATTCATATAATAAAAAATAAAATCCTGCTAAATTTTCCATTAAAATAGTATCATTATAATTTTTACATTGAATAAAATAGTATTTATTATCTTTAAGTGCAACTAAATCAGCACCAATATCATATCTATATTTAGTAAAAATATCATAATTATTAATTAAATTATTATCATACATTAATTTTTCTGGAAAATCTTTCCAATGCCATACTTTATCATAATCTTTTTTAATTTGTTCTAAAACATAATATTCATAATTAGTTCCTATTAGTTGTTGATATGTTTTGTTCATATATAATATTAGTATTCCTAATTTTTAAATATTAAAATTATCAACTTTTATAAAAATAACAGTATAAAATTTTAATAATATTTTTAAATTATTGCACTTAAATTAATAATTATTAAAAAAAAAAATATAAAGTTAAATATATTATTTATATTGTATCAAATTATTTTATACCTTTGCACATGTAAAACATTATTTATTTCTAAAAAAATTGAAATCAAAAAACAATTAAATAAATAATTATAAATAATATGTCAAAACATTTATTAATCAGTTGTGCAACTTATGACAATGATTTTGGTATGAATATCATTGATTTAAATTATATTCCTAAAGTTTTAGTAAAAAAAATAGATAAAATTATTAATGAAAAATTAGATATTTTAATTAATAATGGTAATTTTAGTTTTGTTAATGATGAATCTTATAATTATGGTGGTGTAGGTTGTGGTGATAATTTATTATCATTTTATAAAAATTCATATGGTTATGAATTTCAAATATCATATCATTATGAATTTCAAATATCATATCATTATGATGGTTCTTCTTATGTTATTGAAATAAATGTCAATTCAAAATTTGAAAATAATATAGAATTTATGCGTACATTAAATGATATCAAAAATATATATATGTTAAACTTGAATATTTTTGTAAAATTATGTAATGAAATAATATCCAAAGAAAATTGTAATAAAATGCTGTCTGAAGAAAACGACGATTAAAATATTTAACTTTATATTTTATTGAAGAACCACATTATTTTACTAATTTAAAATTTTATAAATTAAAATTAGTTTATCACATGAGCAACTATAAAAAAATAGTATGATTATTTTTAACGTATAAAATACTATCAATAATGATCATTTGTTCATATGTCATTATAAAATGAAACATAAAATGATATTTATACCAATTATTATTATTTAACTCTAATAATTTACATGATAAATAATAACAATATAATAACACTAGTAAACCAATATATCCAGAAATTACATAATATATTGTTCTAACATAAATAATTCCATGTGATACAAATACAATAAATGATATTTTTGCAAATACAAGATCAATATTTTTTTTTATAGAATAAGTTGCTTTTCTCCAATAATTTGCAGATATCAACGAAGTAAATAATAATAAAATAGAATGTGAATATAAATTATTTATAAAAGCAAAAGTTGCTGGAATTAAAAAAAATAAAGATGATAAAACTAACCATTTAGTATGTATCCATTGTGCTATATATATATCATTTGTTGTATTTATTTTAATCATCAATATTATAAAATTCTTTTATTTAAGTTTTTTTATTATTAGATTAAATCAAATATAAAAATAAATATATTATATATTTATAATGCATTATTTAATTTTTCCAAATCAATTATTTTATAATATTAAAAACATAGATTGTACTATTTTATTAATTGAAGAACCTCGTTATTTTACTGATTTTAAATTTCATAAATTAAAATTAGCTTATCACCGTGCAACCATGAAAAAATATTACGATTATTTAAAAAAAAAAAAATTTAAAGTAAAATATATTAATTATAATAAAGTCACTGATGATTATTATAAAAATTTAGAAACTGTTACATTTGTAAATCCAATAGATCATAAATTATTAAAAAAATTAAATAAATTAATGGATTGTACAATATTAGATTCTCCGCAATTTTTATTAACAATAAAAGAAGTAGAAGAAAATAAAGATTTATTTTATAAAAATAACAAGTATAATAATTCTAATTTTTATAAATTTATGAGAAAAAAATTAGATATATTAATTAAAAATGATAAACCTGTTGGTGGTTCATGGTCATTTGATAAAGAAAATAGAAAAAAATTACCAAAAGATATTAAAATAGATGAAGATATAAAAGTAATTACAAATAAATATACAGTTGAAGCAATAAAATATGTTAATAAAAACTTTTCAGATAATTATGGATCATTAGAAAATTTTATTTATCCAATTGATAGAAATTCATCATTAAAGTGGTTAGATAATTTTTTAGAAAATAAATTAAAAAACTTTGGACCTTATGAAGATGCTGTATCAACTAAATATAATTTTGTATTTCATTCAATATTAAGTCCAATGATGAACATTGGTTTATTATTAGATGATGAAGTTGTTAAAATATCAAATGAATATTATTTAAAACATAAAGTACCAATTGAATCATATGAAGGATTTATTAGACAAGTTATTGGATGGCGAACTTATATTTATTCAATTTATATTTTAGATGGTGATACTTTATATAAATCTAATTTATTAGATCATACAAAAAAAATAGATAATGCTTATTGGGAAGCAACTACAAAAATTGAACCAATAGATTTTTTAATTAATAAAGTTGTGAAATATGCATATTTACATCATATTGAACGTTTAATGTATTTAGGTAATTGGTTTTTAATTAATAAAATAGATCCAAAAGAAGTATATAAAATATTCATGCAATGGACGATTGATTCGTATGAGTGGACGATGGTACCTAATATTTATGGAATGTCGCAATTTGCATCAGATATTATGATGACTAAACCATATTTTTCAAGTTCAAATTATATATTGAAAATGTCAGATTTTAAAAAAGGCGAATGGTCTATAAAATGGGATGCTCATTATTATGATTTTATAAATACACATATAAAATTATTAGAAAAAAATTATGGGACAGCTATGCAAGTGCGGCATTGGAAGAATAAATCTAAAAAAGAAAAAGCTGAAATATTAAGTAATATATAAAAAATTTGAATATAATAATTAAAAAGTAATTAATTATTATATTTATGAATAAACTAAAAGGTGACGCTTATGAAGTACAAATTAAAAATTATATCATTAATGAATTAAATAATAAAGCTTATTTATGGACTGAAACACCTGAAAATATTTTAATTGAATTTGGTATTATTGGTTCACATAATCAACATCGATTAAATAGGATTGATAATAATTCATTAATTGATACTGGTATTGATATTATTCAAATTGATGATCAAAATAAATGTATATTAGTTCAATGTAAAAATGGATATAAAAATGGTATTACAATGGCTAATTTAGCTGGCTTTATGTGTTGGATGTGTAGTTTACCTAATCTTAATGGATATGTTTATTATACTAATAGATTATCTAAAAATATTAAAGAATTACCATATAATGAAAGAATAAAATATATTAAACAACCATATAATGAAACTATTCAAAATAATATAACTGAATTTAAACCATATGATTATCAATTAGAAGCATTTAAACAATTTAAAAATAATTTTAATAATCGTGGTATATTATCATTACCATGTGGCACTGGTAAAACATATATTACTTATTTATGTAGTACATTATATAAACAAATAATTATATTATCACCACTAAAAGAATTTGCTAAACAAAATCTAAATAGATTTATTGAATATGGATATAATAAAAATACTTTATTAGTTGATTCTGATGGTGAACGCGATATAGATAATATTAATAAATTTATTAACAATGAGTCTTTTTTAATTTCATCTACTTTTTGTTCAGTTGATGTAATTAGTAAATTACAATTAGATAATGTATTAATTATTATTGATGAATTTCATAATTTATCTAAAAATAATGTTACTGATGAAAATAATGATTTTTATAAATTATTAAATTCTGATTATAATATTTTATTTGTATCTGCTACACCAAGAGTTTATGAACTAGAAAATGAACTTGAAGATTATAATAATGAAGATTATAATGATTCTATTTTTGGTAATACCATTTATAATATGACATTTACTGATGCTATTAAAAATAAATATATAACAGATTATAAAATATGGTTACCATCTATTCATGAAGATAATGAAGAGTTAGAAGAAGAATTAAGTATATATAATATTAATTCAGTTATAAAAGCTAAATGTAATTATTTATTTTCATGTTTATTAAATAATGGTTCTCGTAAATGTATTATTTATTGTATTGATACAACAGAAATTACCGATATGATAAACGGAATGAATGAATTAAATAAATTTTATTATATTAACTATAATATCAATCAAATAACATCAAAAAATAATGATAAACAACGAAATAAAATATTAAATGATTTTTCTAATGATAATAATATACAATTATTATTTAGTGTTCGTATTTTAGATGAATGTATAGATATTCCTTCATGTGATTCTATTTATATAACATATCCATCACAAAGTAAAATAAGAACTATTCAAAGATTATGTAGATGTATTAGATTAGATAAAAAAAATAAATTTAAAATTGGAAATATATTTATTTGGTGTAATGAATATGATTTAATATTGGAAACTTTAAGTGGAATTAAAGAATATGATATATTTTTTAAAGATAAAATTCAATTAAATAATACAAATTATTTTGGTAAATCTAATAATAAATTTTATATAAATGATAAACAATTAATAAGTAATTATTTAGTTGGTATAAAAGAATTTAAACAATTAACATGGGTTGATAAATTAAAAATGGTTAGTGATTATATTGATGAGAATAGGAAGAGACCGTCTGAAATAGATAAAAATAAAATTATTAAACAATTAAGTTGTTGGTTATCAATACAAAAAAAAAATTATAAAAATAATGAATATAATATGAAAAATTCTAACATTAAAAAATTATATGAAGAATTTATTGAAAAGTATAAAGAATATTTTTTAGATAATAATGAAATTTGGTATAAATCATTAAATAATCTTTTACTATATATTGATACTAATAATAAATTACCATCAATTAATAATAATGATAATAATATTAAAAAAATTATTAAATGGAAATCTAAGCAAGTTACTAATTATCAAAAAAAAATACGAGCAATGAAAAATATAGAAATATATAATAAATGGACTGAAATTATTAATGATGTAAAATATAAAAAATATTTTGAATCATATGTAGTTTTATGGTATAAATTATTAGATAAACTTTTATTATATATAGATACTAATAATAAATTACCATCAATTAATGATACTGATAAAATTATTAAACAATTAGGTAAATGGAAATCTACACAAACAACAAATTATAATAAAAAAACACAAATAATGAAAAATATAGAAATATATAATAAATGGACAGAAATTATTAATAGTATAAAATATAAAAAGTATTTTGAATCAAATGAAGAATTATGGTATATATCATTAAATAAATTTTTACTATATATAGATACTAATAATAAGTTACCAAATGATAAAAGTGAAGATAAAATTATTAAACAATTAGGTAAATGGAAAACTACACAAACAACAAATTATAATAAAAAAACACAAATAATGAAAAATATAGAAATATATAATAAATGGACAGAAATTATTAATAGTGATAAGTATAATATATATTTTAAATCAAATGAAATGTTGTGGTATGAAACATTAAATAAACTTTTACTATATATAGATAGTAATAATAAATTACCACACAAAAGAGATATTGATAAAAATATTAAACAATTATATTCATGGAGATTAAAACAAATTAATAATTATAATAAAAAAATAAATATAATGAAAAATAAAGAAATATATGATAAATGGTCTGAATTTATTAATGATTCAAAGTATAAAAAATTTTTTTAAATAAAATAGCAATATAATTATAACTAGTGTATTTATTTAATTTCTATTTTATTTTTATAATATATCAGTGAATTCGGTGTAATATAAAAGTTATTGAATATAATTTTGATAGATATAATTATTTTATATTTACTTAATATACAATGTTTAAAAATATATTACTAAGTATTTATAAAAATTCAAATATTTTATATTATCTAAAAAGATTTACATTAGATATGTTTATAGAATATAATTAATAATAGTACTACATAAATTTAAAAAATTTTTTAAATTTGATTTTTATCAAAAGTTTACAATAAATCTAAAATATTCAAATAATAAATTAATAAATTATATCTTTAATATCAAATTCATTAATATTTATAATTGAATTTAATACAACATACTGTTGATTACAATTCTGTCGTGTAGTCATTTTTCTATAATTTATTTTAATATCACATTCAAATAAGTCTATAATATTATATTTTAAAATATATTGTATAAATTTAATTTTAAATTCAGTTACTATATCAAAAAAAATAGGAATAGATAATAGACCTTCTTCCGGAATACTATATCTACCATTTAATATTTGACAATTATATAATTTATGTTGATCTTTCATAAGGTATTTAAAAATAATATTATCAATAGATAATTTTTTTAGTATATTATAAAATTGATATTCTTCAAAATAAATTTTTATCATATTTTTTATATTATCTGATGGAAATTTTATTACAATATATTTTAAGTTTGGTATTAATTCGTTTCTATCATCATTATCTAATTTAGTTGTAGGTACATCATCAATATATAATGTTTTATTTACAATTCCAATGCGTTCTTTATATAATTCTATATTTTTATGAAATTCTGTTCTATATGTTTTAATATTTTTACATTTTTCATCATTATTTTTATTATTTTTAATAATACTAAATGTTAATATATAATTATTTCTACTAATAATTAATCCATTAGTATCAAGTGTATCATTTATAGTATCATATGGATTTTTACTATTTATAAATTCTTCAAAATCACCATTTTTACTATCTTCAAGACTTGCTATTTCATTAATTATATCAATAATAGAATAATTTATAGATTTTAAATTTTCTAAATTTATTTCATCTATTATATTATTTAATTTATTTATTTTATTAATTTCATCATATATAATATTTATAGTATTATCAATAAACTCATCATATAATTTTTTATATATAATTTTATTATAAATACTATATTTTTTTTCAAATGTAATCAAAAACATAACAATATCATTTTTTAATTTAATTACCTCTGTATTATTTTTATTAAAATTAATAATACTACCTAAAATCATTTTAATTGCTTTATTAATTATGTTTCTTGCAATATTTTGATTTGTATTATTAAATTTATTATATGATTTATAAAGTTCATCAATTTTATTTTTAAAGTTAATTTTTAAATCAGATGGAACTGAAGAAAATTCTTTTTCAAATAAAATATTATATTTATTTATATTTTCATTAAATATTTCTATTAGTTCTCTAGTAGTTTCTAATCCATCAATATTAATTTTATCAAATTCATTATTATTAGTAATATATTTTTCAATAAAATCATGTATTTCTAATTTAGTATTTAATGTATAAATATCTAATTTATTATAATCTATTTTACTATTATTATTTATATTTTCAACTAATAATTCTAAATTTATATTTTTTTTAATTTGTGATTTTAATAAATTATATATTTCTTCAATAACTATAATAAAATTATTTTCAACTAGTAACATATCATCATATTTATTTTCATTTATCATTTTCTTTTCATTTTTAGTCATTACTTCAGTTGTATTAATTTTAATTTCACTAAATAATAATCTAATTGATTCTCTTAAATTATCATATTGATCATTTCTTAATAAAAATAAATTATCTAATAATTCAGTACATTTACCAGTTAAATCATAATCAGCAATTCTAAAAAATAATATTGGTTTATTAGTATTATTAATCATGTTTAAAAATAGCGCCATTGGTTGTAATGTAGAAAATATATTATTATTAATAATATTTTTATCATTATAGATAAAAATATTAGAAATAGAATATAAAAATAATAAATATTGATAATCATGTGATGCATTTTCATAATTTAATCCTTGACAATCAATAAATATATAATTTACATCACTAATAAATAATTGAACATAATCAATTCCAATAGTACAGTGATAAATATCTGATGAAGTATTAAAATATTTATTATTTTTATTTGTTAAAAAATTTAGCATTATATTCAAAAACGTACTTTTCCCTTTTCTACTATCACCAACTATACTAATTACATAAGCATCATTAATATTTATTAAATCATTTAATACTAATTTATTATCTTGTATATTTAATAATTTACTACTTGACATAATAATTATAAATTATATTATAGTTAATTATATTATCAATTTTTTATAAAAATAACTTATTTTGAAAATAAACATTAACATGAATCATTATCACTGTTATCATCATCAATTGTTTTTTCTTGTAAATTAATATTATTTAATGAATCTAATTTTTTCTTATCTGATTCATTATAAATTAATAATTTTATTGCATTTATTTTATATGCTTTATAACTATTATATGTTCTTTTATTATTATGATCAGTAAATTTTGTATCATCATCATTTAGCATATCTAAAAATTTTTCTAATCTAATTACATATTTTTCATTTAATTTATTTTTATTTTTTTCTAATGATAAATTAATTTCTTTTATATGAGTATCAATTAACTCATTTAACATTTCATTCTTTCTAACAGAAATAAATGTAGAACCATTAAAAACATATGCAATATCATTATTCATATTAGTAATAAATACATTATTATATTCTGGTAAATCTTCATTAAAATGTATTTGTTTAATTGATTCTTCTAATGATGAATATTGTCTATTTAATATTCTTTTAATTTGATTATTATTTAATATTTTATTATATTCCATATTACCAAATTTTACAAATGTATTATTTATAATTTTTCCATTATTTGTATTATTTATAATTTTATCATTATTTGTATTATTTATAATTTTTCCATTATTTATAATATTATTATTATTTAAATTTTCTAAATTTTTTTTCATTAATTCGTTTTGATTTTTTAATTCAATAATAATTTCTTCTAATTTTTCAATTTTAGATGTTTCTTTTAATTTACATTTTTGTTCATGTTTCCATCTATTACGAGGTGAACTATATTTTTTATTACAAAATTTACATGTAATTTTATCAAGACAATTTGGAATACTTTTGGAAGATTCTAATAATACTTTTGGAAGATTTAAGGGTACTTTTGGAAGATCATTAATAATATTTATTATATGATATTTTTTGTTGTGATTACATATAAGCTAGATTTACTAGCATAATATTTATTACAAATTTTACATTCAAAATTAGTTTTAATATTCACTTTTAACATTTATATTATAATATTATATATTTCATTCTTAAATAATTTATTAAAAAATGAATATTCACTTTAAAGTGAACAATATTAAG
>Ga0214923_10003227_pt1 | contig 20628 bp, 18 predicted proteins | sample LL1510_MetaG_FD_177993 | JGI IMG/M metagenome (GOLD analysis project Ga0214923, IMG submission 177993) | Freshwater microbial communities from Lake Lanier, Atlanta, Georgia, United States - LL-1510 | ecosystem: Environmental > Aquatic > Freshwater > Lake | place: USA: Georgia | collected...
GCAGGATTTACATACGATTTTACCCCTAACACCGAACCCAATGATAACGGGGTTTGTCCCTGTTGGTAATTCATTGATGCACCACCCCTTCTAGTTCTTCCCATATACTAACGCGGTAGAAATAATTTCTTTATCCGGGTAAACCTGTAACTTATATGCCTCACCTGAATAGGAAAGCATAACCCAATGCAACAACCGCAGCAGAAGCAATCTGTAATCGTTCTGTAGTATAATAATTATATGGCACCAGTTCCTTCTTCATAAATGTACCATCCTTGTGATAGCCGCACTTATTCTTATAGTATTCGCGAGTTCCAACACCCGCAATAACGGCTGTCTTAGAAAGGCCGTTCATAGCACAAATCTTCTCAGCCTCGGCAACTAACAGTCTTCCATATCCGCGATGCTGAGAGCCAATTGCCTCTGAACCAACTCCTAAAGCAAACCCATACACGTGAACCTCACGAATCAGACCGCAGCCATGTAAAACTGGTAACCAGGTCCCCCCTGGATCTGGGTCAATACGTAGACGACAAAACCCGTACAGACCCTTGTAGGATTCTAGGCAACCTGACCATGGGTACCAATACCCAGTAGCAAGCCATTTCAACCAGTTCCAAGCCCTATCAGCCCTATACGATAAAAGCTGCGAAAAGTTCATCTCATGATGCTCCATAGAAAGGTGGTATTCATGTCCACCAGAAGCCTCATACTTTCGTAATACAAGAATAGGCTCATGTCCGTCAAGCTCAGCATCACCAATCTCCTTGCAAAATATGCATTTACACTCAAGGCCCTGCTCCTTCATTTTCTGGTGAATAACCTGACGAAGATTCGTAATCTTCTGATACCCAGCCTCAATAGACTTACTAGGAAAGTCGCGAATAACCCGCTCTAAGCGAACCCATGGCTTAACCTGACGCTTGAAGTCAATAAGAACATCAATTAATAGGTTAGGATCTTTTTCCGCATACGGTGTCCACAGCCCCTTTTCATACCACTCAGCAATCTTACTTGTTACTAGCCTATCAGGGTCGGATGACTTAATGATTGCTGTTGGATAAACCTTAAGATCGTCGTGCATCAAATCGGGGTCTGTAGCATAGCGGTGAAGCATCCGCATATCTTCCTCTGGCGATGAGCCAGGCAAATCAGGCATAAGGTGGACCACAACCTTGAACGCCGATTGTTTAAGAAGCCGATGGGCTCGGATTGAATCGGCAAGATAACATTTACGATTCATTTTACGTAGCAACATGTCGTTATCCGTCTGTTCCCCAAGCTGTATACGAGTAAATCCCTGCAGTTGAAGCTCCACAATGGACTCTGGATTAATCTGATCTGGACGGGTCTCTGCGGTCAGGCCAATAATAAGGTAGTTAGCCGTCTCATTTTCAAGAATCTCCTCCTCAAGACTCTTGATTGGGCGACACACCGAAGTCTGATTCATGGTATTAGCCGCCCAGTAAACCTCAGTCACGACTTGCTTACGATACTCAGCAGGATAGCTATGCCAGGTTCCGCCCGAAAGAATGACCTCAATCTTAGGCTTTACGCCAGCCCCCTCTTTCAGCGACCCATTAAACTTATAGGCCTGAATGCGATTTCTGAACTGACTCGCTACGTCAAAGTCGTAAGAATCATTAGAAGTTCGCGTGCTAATGGCACGCAGCATGGCAGGCTCAGATGAAACGTAGCTACGTGGCTGTGTGTGAACCCCCTTGAGGTCTGTCTCTTGTGGGCAATAGAAACAATCATACTTACAACTAAACTTATGTGGGCTGAGCGTAATAGTGACAACTAGGACTCCAGAATCCGCACGCGAAGCACGACGAATCATCCACTTTATAAACAACTTAGGCATTACAATATGCGAAAGGTGTTTTTCATAATACACGCGAATATCATGTTTAGGGATACACGGCTGTTTGTGCTTCCGCTTAACCTTATTACAAATGTCATCAATCTGCTCTTTCTTTACAATACGACCGAAAGAAAGCACCGCATCTAGTAGTTCTGGGACAAACTTCGCCAGAACACCATCGTCGGTCGCTTTCTCTGCAAGAAAGAAAGGTTCAACACTAACAGAGCAATTACTGCTCCCACTAATTGATTCAATATCTTGTACACAGGGCATATCTTTGTTAAAACAAACCTAGTGGATATCCGCACGTTCAATTTTGTAAAAGCCGAACACTCATCCAGTCATGACGATATATGATATTTGATAGCGTCTCCTTATCAACCTTTTTAGGCAAGGCTGAAGCCATTGCGGGCCCAGCAACTTCGGCATAATCCGCACGAAGCTCAGTTAATGTTTTCGTACTCAAACCAGGACTAGTACAGGGTCGAACCCATTGCCATTCACCAATAGTCTTAAATAAACTTGCCCACAAAATGGGTTTTATACGAAGATCACCGTCTGGGCTTAGCAAGACATGGGCCTCTCCTGAAACAAGGACCTCTACAATGACAATAGGTGCCGAAACCCAAGACTCGTCATCAGACTCAGTAAGTGGCCAAACCGTTAACTTTTTATGGTCGGACCACCATACTGCAAATCGGATGCCATATTTCATACAAACTATATCTAAAAGTGCAGAAAGCACTTTCTTCTTATCAAGAAGCGACGTCCAATCAAAAGGTACATTTGTAGCACCCCCTGCCCACTTACCAAGCTCAGTCCCCATATGGGACTTTATCCAACCACGACTCCGTCCGCTAAATTTATTGTACATTTCGTCAAACCCGTTAGCAAGCTCTGTTGCTGAATCCTTTTCTAGGCCCCGCCGAGTATTAGCTGCCGAAACCTCATATAGCGGGTCTGACGCCATTAACGCTACAGAAATAGGGGTAGCACAAAAATCGTTACTAGCGTATTTCCACCCAGAAGGCATCCAGGCTACAGGGGCAGCAACAGTAGTTATTTGCGGAACTAGCGATACTGTTTCCAGACGCAGTCCTTTACGTGTATTTGTAGCAATAGCATTTTCAATATCAGTCCAAGATACGGGTTGTGTGTCACGAGCCGTATTATGCATTTCCTTCTATTTAAATAACTAGTTGCTGGTTTATGTCCTTTTATATAAAATCATTATGTAGATTCATAAATGCTAAACGTTTACGCTGAATCCACCCTTTATAGACGCGTTGAATATCAGTTGCATAAAATCGCCGAAAGTCTACCCCGTCGCAATATTGCATATTTATTGTTGGATGAATAAATGTGCTAAATCGTCGCTTTGGTATAGTGTTTATTTCTCTTATTAATAAATAGATCGGCTGTTCGTAACGTGCTTTCTTCTCTGCAGTATCACTTTTATATGTGTCTAAAGGCCTTTTTTTATTGCCTTGACTGCCTTTACTGCCTTTACTGCCATTCCTGTAAATATCCGTAATTGTACTTTTCAGACGCTTCAGCGTAGTATTATCATCAGCATCAAGACGCCGCTTTAGCATTTCTATTGTAAACCGCTATAACAAATCTCTAAACCGAATTTCCTTGGGGGTCCTGTAGTTTATTTATTTGTTGTTCACGTTCGGCCAACGATTTACGGTTTGTATTGACAAAATTCATATATTTTTCTAAAACATCAAATGTCTTTTGGTCAAGGGAGGCAATATCAAAAAATACACCGTTTGTGTTTTCGGAAAAATCAACCTGCTCTTGTTTAAGAATTCTAAGTATATCGATGTATTCAGATGTATGTAATTTTTTTAAAGCAGAAAGGAATAATTTTCTCCGCTCATACTCTTTAGTATCCATTAACCAAACCGGAGACTCTTAATTCAAAACTAATCCGCAGCTTCTTCCTCCTCCTCCTCCTCCTCTTCCTCTTCCACAACGACTGCATCAGGAACAGTAGGAGCAATAGCAGCAGTAGGAACAATAGCAGCACCAGTACCAGTAGCAGTGACCGGGGCGGCCATCTTAGTCCGGGAACTAAATAGACCAACAGAGCTTATAAATGGGTCATTTGTCTGAAATCTTGACCGTAAAATCTGAATGCTAACCGTGTCGTCTGGGTTGAGCTTATCAAACTCTACGTTACCAATATGAAGGTCACGCGGCAGTAAAACCCTCATAGCCTCATCATAAACGGCGTAAGCACCCATTTTATTAACCTTCAGAACACGACATTCTATCGGAGCACCTGTTTCAGGATGAAACACCTTGCAGCGAAGCTTTACGAAGAAAAGGTAGTTACCGGTAAATCGCCCATTTTCAGCACTACCCATGCTTCTGTGAAGAATCTCAAGTGAGCCAGGTTTCACGTAGCCAGAAGAAATACATTTAGCCTCAATTTTAGTTCTTAAACGCTCTAGCAAAATCTCATCAATAGAGCTAGCCTTTTCTTTGGTCAAGAGGTCATTTGGTGCTATCGGAACTTTTTCTTCAAGAAACACCGTCTTATACATTTTGTTCTAATTTAGAGAGATAACCTTATTTCATATTTTTACCGCTTTCCTTTAGCGACCTTTTAATCCTGCACGAGCCGCCTCAACAGCATTAAGAAACCAACGATTTCCATCTGTGCCCTTCAAATCTAAAATACGTAACAAGAACTCCATATATAGACAAATGTAAATATGGGAAAAGTCATCGATATGTGTTATACCAGCCGGGTCGCCCTTTTTCTTCTTGCCTCTTTTTTCGTCGTTTGTTAAAAGACCAGCTAAACTTTTCTCAGAAGCACGGATAATTTCCTGAATATTGCGTACCCGTTCACGATGGCCGCCTAAATCACTGGCAATAGAACAATCGGAACCAACCGCTCCAATTACACGCTTTGATTTAACCCTATCAAGTGTCTTAAAAACTAATATGTTATCCTTTGGCCGTGGTACCATAAACCCAAAAATGTCTCCAGTGCTAGTCTTAACATCAACAACAGGCGGAAGTCGTTTTAGAATAATAGGTTCAAATGTGCCTGGGCACTTACCTATGCCGAGGCAATGCGACTCTAATTCAAAACTAGCAGGATTGACCCATTTAGCAGCATGAATTTCACCAGAATGTACAATATCACGCTCAATGACCTCATATAGTAATGGCTCAGTAATCTTCTTCTCTAGACCTAGTAAAAGCACTTGTTTTCGGTGCTCAGCACTAATAATAGTATCTGCCCAGTAACTTGCGAAAACCTTTTTAATATCTTTTACTGTGGAAAACTGGCGTAAAATCCAAGTCAACGCATCAGATTGAACACTGTCAACATTTACCGATGTTCCTGGCTTAGCTATAACAGCATCAACCGATTTCATAAATGCTGTAAAACGTGCCACAGGGTCCATTTCTGCAGCAGCCGCGGTAGGAGCAGCAGCAGCAGCAGGAGTCACTTCGTCAGATGTATACACAACCTCCCCTAAGACTGACCCACGTTTAGGCATCATTGTACGTCTTGGTAAAAGACTATATAGATGAGAATATCTATAGGCCAATGGAATTTCTTTCGTTCTTATACCAGTTGGTTGAAATAGTAAATAATCATTTCTAAGTATTAAATGCCCAGTAAACCCATCCTTGCGTTTTATTTCAAAGTCTGGAGACTCAACGATTTTAGCTAAAGCTTGCGAAGCAATTTCCCACGGAAGGTCAGAGTAAACTGTATCTTTTATTGTTTGCAAAGGAATAGCAATATCTTCTTCCGCAAATAGACCCCTTATTAGATTTTCTTTGACAGCTAATCGCCGTTCTGCATTGTAATAAGTATAAGTAGAGCTATTTAATCCAGGGTCGCCAGATACTGCTGGACTACACGCATATTCACACGTATCCATGTAATCGCACGAGCTAGTATGTTTTTTATCATCAATATTATATTCATCAATCGTATTGCCTTCACCATCAATAATCAGTCGTGGCGGTGCACCAAGAACAATGAGCCCCTTAATATTTAGGTTACAGTCCATGGCAGCAATTTTAAGTTCACGTTGAACTGCACCGATAGAAAGTGCCTTAGAGGCCGAAATCCTGTATGCGTGCAAGTCAGGCGTCTCAATATCAGGTAAAACGACCGCGTACATATAAATTATGCAATTACGCATCTCTTTTTTGAGCTCAGAATGACTACAGAAACGAATACCTCTGCCTATAATCTGTTCTAGCCGATTCAAATGATACCATGGGTCAATAATATGTATACCGCGGATACATTTCAAATCAAGACCCTCTGTAGTAATTTGTGAACCAAGAATAGCTTTGACACGCCCACCATTCTTAGCAAGAGGAGTATCTCTGGGCCAACTACTAGCATAATTGAGAGTTTCAGCAAAGTTAGGGGTCAATAAACCATCGCCAGTTAATAAGACAAAACAGGCCGGTGTAAAGGGGTGGTCTGCCGCCTTGTGGTTTGTTTCCCTATTTTCACAGAATGCACAACGACGGGCAACCTTTGCTCCGCTTGTTAGTAAGGGCTTAGCTTCAGGGCTATTAAATACACGTGTCCAACCTGCTCTTTCTAACGCAATAGCTAACGGTAATACGCCAGCTTTGACATACCGACTATAGACAAAACTGATGCCCTTACATTTATTAATTTTATCGATTGCTGTTGCAAGTTTAGGAGCAAATTTAGGAAATTCGGGTTCGCTAAAAATATCATCGACATTAGCAACTAAGTCGTCGCTCTTCCACTGAAATACACGAACGCCTCCCTGTACCTTTGGAATAAAGTAGGAATCCCACCCACGACTGCCATAATATGAGTTCGGATAGACAATATTAGAAACGTCAAGATGAACCCATGTATCTGCCTTAAAGTCTTCGGGTTTTGCTTCGTGTAATAGTTTATTAAGAAGGGCTTTCATTGGCGAACCTTCCACTGGTGTAATCGAAACAATAGGTAAAGTGCTAAGAATGGCTTTTTGCTCCTCAGGAACCTCAATAGGTTTTTCCTTTGGCCCAACCTTTTGCATCTTAGGCCAGACTACAGGAGTTAGACCAAGAGGTTTAAGTCTCAAGGGAAATGTATAAGGATTTTCACCCCGCATATACGACACATAACGTTGTGCAAATTTACGCAGCCGCTCAGACCCATTTTTTTTAAGGCTCCCATCTTTTTGAAAAATATCACCAATTAGATTTTTAGAGCTGTCGTCTTTTGTGTCGTTGACAATCAATAAATTTAATAGGTGACCAATCTCATTAGCCTTATTATACATTGGGGTTGCTGACATGAGAAGTAATCTCATACCTTTAGCATATTTGACAATACGTTTTAACAATGGTGTAAGCTGTTTACCACCAATTTTATCCTCAGCTGCGGCTTTTGCACCACCAACCTCTTCATCTTCAATATCTTCGTCTTCCTCATCCGATTCCTCATTTAATTCAATATCATCGTCTGCCTCTGTTGCCGACAAAAGGCCGTCGCGTAGATTATGTGCCTCGTCTATTATAATCAACTTATCGCTAAATAGCCTTTCCAGAAGAGCATTCTGAGCAGCTGTTTTATCGGAACCAGTCAGATGTGATGGTAGCGTTTTAAACTTCTTTTTTATGTCATTGGCAAATTGTAAGTAGCCCAACCTAGCATATCTGTCACGTATTTTCTTCTCAACTTCGTCATTAATCTCATCAACGCTAAACTCTGTGTCAACTTTGGCCTTTTTCGCTAGACTTTCTAAAGCCATATTTGGGTAAATCATACCAGTACACTGTTTGGAGCTCCATGACCCGTCTTTTCCCTTGACAAGTTTAGTTGCATCAAAAATGGTACGCTTGAATCCAGATGAAATAGATTTAGGAACAATAATATGGACCTTTGAATACGGATAGGTTTTCAAATACTCTTCACCAACACGTATAGCCGTACATGTTTTACCAACACCAACACCGTGAAAAAGTAATAATCCCTTGTATGGCGTTAAGGGATTCAAAAAGCGTGATATAAGTCTTTGAATTGGGGATATTTCGAACACAGATTCAACACTGCTATTACAGGGATCTGACCCTTCAAGGGCAGTAATAGCGGCAGCTTGAGCCTCACGAAATTCCTGTTTCCTGTATAGCCTTTCACCGAATTGTGGGTCCTGAATGTCGGGATATAACCCTGACGAATTTTCTCTAGAATGAGTCCAAGTTTCAGGATACAAATCCCGTTTTCCCATTATGCCGGTTAAAGCATCACGGTAATAAGCCAATGAATCGGATTTTTCTTTTGTATCGACTGAATCAAGCGTTTCGAACTTTTTCAGTACCTTTCTTTTATCATATTTATCGTAGATTTCCATAACATTCTTATGGGGATTCGTCGTCACAGGTTTACCGTCTCTAGTAAATCTGATTACCTCCTTGCCTTCCGCCATCTCTCTCTACTAATTGGAAGGTGGTTCCTTTACGTACAGAATGGTTATTTGTTAACTTTAAATATTCGCGTCCAGGCAAAATAATGTACTTGTTTAATATTTCATTAGCGACAGTTAAGACCTGGCGTTTTTCAATATTATAAGGTCGTATGAGCTCAAAAGCATCTTCATAATTATACCATCCAATATCACTAATTTCACGATTCATAATCGAGTTGCTTGAATCGATTTTTACCTCAGTTGATTGACGACAATAGGCTAAAAAATAGCGATGTCTGTACTGAACCCGATTTCCTCCTAAAAACACCTCTTCAATCGGTAAAAGGTTTTTGACTAAAACAAACTGTGTTTCGTCAAGCCCTGTTTCCTCTCCAAACTCCCGCACAGCACAGGACATTTCAGACTCTCGGTTTCCGCGTCGCCCCTTTGGAAATCCCCACTCTGGAGTTATCCATTCGCGATTACATTGTTTTATATATTCAATCAATGTTCGCCCTGATTCTGAATCACTCCCTAAGGAATTATATTTTGCAAGTGCATTATCATACTCATTTTTATACTGGCGTGAAATATGATTCGACCATAGAGCATTCCATAAGGTTTCAAAGTCATAATTCTCAAGTCGTGTTAGTTCATCAATAGTCATCTGATTGAATAAGGACTGTATATAATCAACATTGGAAACACTGTATTTCCCTCTTATAAATTCGACATACCCCAAACTATCTTTACGTTGAATCATTAAAAACTCAATATGTTTCCCATCAAGGCCGTTTAATGTGTCAGGATTTCCAATATTATTAAGCACAGCAGGCTCTAGCGATGTTTCCGGCTGCTTAACGCGAAAGGCAATTATTCCATACGAAGTTACAGGCTCTTTACATTCTCTAAAATAATGACCAAGCTTATTACAATTACTACAATGTGTAGGCATTATTTTTTTTGACATGACTTATAGTCCCTTAATATATTGTCAGGTTATTGTGTTTAGGTTTCATTTTCAGAATAATTACTAAAATAAGAGATGGCTGACAAACACCCGGAACCGATTAACATGCCTCCGCAAATATGGGGACCGATATTCTGGTCTACATTACACATTGCTTCCCTGAGTTATTCTGACAAACCAACAGAAAGACAAAAGAAGAATATTATTGCCTTCTACGAGTCGTTGGTTGACGTTTTACCCTGCCCGATATGCCGAAAACACTACGAAGTAAATTTGGAGGAAATGCCACTAAAAGAGGCTGTTGAGTCCCGAATGGGATTAATCCAATGGGTCTTTGAAATGCATAATAGAATTAATGCACAATTAGGCAAACGTGAAATAAGCTTTGGGGAGTTTGTTGAATCAATGCGAAATCTTGAAAAGGCGAAACGCTCTATACCTCCTTCACACACAAACACAAATATAAACAAAGAGAAGCGTCAGCAAAATGATTTTGGAGTTATTGATGGGGCTCTTCTTGGAACTGGCTTAGTATTAGTGTTAGGTTCAGGTTTATATTATATATACACAGAGGGATTTAGAAAGCCTAAATGAGACTACAGCTTTTATTTGTTACAATTTTAGCGGTAGTGATTTTTTACGATTCATATTTGAAAGGACCACTATTGGCAATATATAACTATGGGAAACTTACTTTAGCTGGTTTAACTTTACTATGGCTCGCTTACACGTTTTATAAAGACCCTGCATTATTTTATAATGCACTTGATATGGCACATGGCATACTTATTCATAATGAAGGAGGTCCTATAAAACACGTAGACCGTATGTTAGACGGTAAAGCTAAGCAAAACAGACAGGTTTCGCCACTACTTAAAAAACAAATAGCAGCAAACCAAAAATGGCAATGCGGGCACTGTAAAGAAATATTAGATGCCTCTTACGAAGTAGACCATATAAAGGCTCTATTTAATGGTGGTTCAAATGCAGAATCAAACCTAGTTGCACTGTGTAGAAACTGCCATGGTAAAAAAACTGTACATGAGCGTCTTAGTATTTATACAACTTTGCCAAAACTTTTCAACGCACTTTGAACCAAGACTGGAAGTACCAGTAGAAGAAATAGCTGAGAAGCAGTACAAGGGCAGAAGAGATAATGAGCTTGGTTGTCGTCTCAGTACACTTGCGATACCAAATAGTGACAGTCAGCTTCTTGTCCTCAATGCCACTTCGCTTGACCTCTGCGTTAAGAACCCTCTGCACACAGGCCTTGACATCAGCAAGATTAATCTTCGATACGGCAATAGTCAGAAGGGCCTTGTGTTCTGTAAACTCCTCTCGGAAAAGCCCCTGCCGCTTCTCAAGCTGATTAATAGTCATATCAGATGTATCCTTATTCAGGCGGTCAATGGCCGACTTAATAAGAGCAAGCTCATTGTTCACGTTGCTATACGGCTGAAGCTGGAGCTGGAGCTTAGCAATCTCTGCGTTCAGGTCATTCTTCTCCACCATGACTGAAGCCAGCTCAACCTTCAGCAGATGGGAGGCCTTCTCATCCTGGTTCCTGCCGCCCCCGCCCCCACTGCCTCCACCACTGCCTCCTCCACCGCTATAGCTGCCACGGCGTCTGCGACGCTTAGGCCTACTATCTATGCTGTCGTCTTCGCTGTCACTGTGAACATCGTCGTGGCGATTAGTGATACCCTTGGCAGCTAGGGCTGCCGCAATATCACGGAGACCTTGGGCAGTAGCAATCCTAGACTCCTCTGCCATCTGCTCTGCAGTAACACGCCGAGTGTAAACAGGAGTCACTGGGCGGGGATGAGCAACTGATCCTGGGGCATCAGATGCAATGGTAGCAGTTGCCGCATTCAGAGCAGTAGCAGCAGTCAGAGCAGTCGCAGCAGTCCCATCGATAACATTCTGAAATGTGTTAGAGTTTTCAATAGTTGCCATGATGACTTTTTTGCTATATTAAAACTAATGTTAACGTTTCAATTTTTTGCAAAACAGACATACATAAACCACAAAACAAGGGTCATTTAATCCCGGTTATAGTTAGGGATGGACCAATTACTTAATAAATTGAAAACGTCGAAAGGAGTAACTTCCGCAGCCTACTTTTTTTTAGTAATACTATTAATTATTTTTATAATTCTAGCTATTGCGATAGGCTATTTTTCCACAAGAAATATTTCTTTAAACAGCATTCGTTCACACTATCCAGATCTTATTAGTTCAAGGATTTTATATGGCATAACTGCCGTAGTCGTCCTATTTATCATTGGTATGTTAGTAAATAGTCAATATGAAGTTTATTTTCAAAAACGCCAAACCGTCGGAACGGAACGAGCCAAACCAGAGGCCACCGTATTTTGGAGACCAGGCGAAAAGACTAATCCAGAAGACCCCTATAATTTAACACTAACGACGAAGGAATTTCCAATGTCTTCACCCGAAACCTATTCAATGGGTTTGGAAATAATTGTAGGCGATACAAGAAGCAATGATAAATTTGGACCATACAGACACATAATACACAGAGGTTCTGGCGATTTATCGAAATTTATAGATACTACATTTCCCGGCTCAGCCCCAAAGGGTAGCGGTGGATTATTAGACGGTCTTCCTACACAAATGAACCCTGGTGTATTTATAGACCAGTTTTCTAACGATTTAATTATTTTTATTGACACAGACCCAGTTAAACTAGGAGACCAATCGTTCAGAGAATCAATACGTATTCCAGATATTCCGCTAAAGCGTGGTTTCTATTTAAATCTAACTGTACACGACCAGCTTTTAGAAGTATACATGAACTGCCGCCTAGTAGCTACAAAACTCTTAAAGGGAAAGCCTAGGGGAGTTGACAACGATTGGTACGGTCGTGTTGGATTTTCAAGGGCATCAGCAATAATTCAGAATCTGAGTCTTTGGGATATTAATTTATATGCAACCGAAATTCGGAATATGTGCCCAGGTATAAGCATAACAAATAAAAACATAACACCTTCCTCTTGTACATCATCGAATAAATAATCCATAGTAAATCAAATAACACCGAAGACGTATTTGTTCTGATAAGATTAAGGTATTTATCCTATTATGTTCTGCAAAATAGGATAAAAGTTATTTAATCAAACAACTACGCATTCGGTGTCACCCGAATAATTTTAAAAATAAGCCCTTCGCAATAATAGAGAGTCATGGGACCAGACCTTTGGCTAATTATATTTGAATCGATGAAATACATTGGTTACATTGGAGTATGCCTATATTATTTTGTTCCAGAAATTTACGTATTACAAACACCTGAAGGAAAACCCTCTTATTTAGTACTTGCTATTATTCTATATGTGTTTTTATTTATTATACTTATACTAGTGTATTACTTAACAAATAAAAAAACACGTGGTGAAACATTTGCACTATGGAAAATATCACCGATTCATATTGCTAGCGGTTCAATTCTAAAAGATGGTGTATTGGCAAAAATTTCGGGCAAAAATAACATATTTAACGAATCCGATACAATGGAATTCATGTCAGAATCATTTAGCTTTGGATTTTTCGTAAGCCTGGATAATTCTAGCATAGAAACTGTTAGCGGAGGTGCTTTAAAAGATGGAGAGCCATTCCAGCCTTTCATAGTTGTTCCCGGAGCATATGACCTTTTATTGGACCCATTACACGAAACTCTGCGTATAGATTTTAAAACATACAAGACGAACGATTACTCAGTTAAACTTCCCACTATAAAATCACGTAGATGGCACCAGATACTAATTACAATAGATGGCCGCACTGCAGATATATATCAAAATGGGAATTTGGTGAAAACAGTCCCCCTTCCGAACGTGATATCTGCACGCCCCGGCACACCGTACGTATTAATGAATTCTGACATGTTTACAAGGCTGGCTTTAATACAGGCTTGGCCACAAAGATTAAAGGAAGCTGATATTATTAATAACTACAAAACAAATACCGACGCACAAGGAATCCCAAGATTACCAACAGCAACCGATGTATTCGGCGTCCCGAACTTCAACTTTTGCGTTGGAGGTTCCTGTTTAGGAGGCACCAAAGCACCGCAAAAAGCCCTTAGCCACGTAAATTACGAATATAGTTAAATCCCGGCCTTCAGAAAAAAACAGTCTATTCAAAGTAGAAAGCCATGAGTGCAATGAATGCAGCGAAAGCACGCCTAAACTCAGTTACACAGTCTTTAGCACCCTATAAGACATACATCCAGTTGGGGCTATACGTTATTGTGGCAGTATTAGTTGTATGGTCCATCTATACAGTCTTATTTCCTCCCCCTGATGCCTTTCAAGTAATGGTGTTACAAGACAGCAGAACCGTAGCTGACATGAATGATAAGGGTGGTCCTTTCGGTTTTGTAAAGGAGTTGCCTGCACCATTAATGAAAACAGGTGGGGAATACAGTTTTCAGACCTGGATTTACATCGCCAGCTGGACCTACCGTGCCGGCTTACCTAAACATGTGTTCACATTAACCTCCGATGGCAGACCTGCCTCCGGCAAACCCGAACACCATAACATCGTTGGTGTTTTAGCCCCCAATGATAACAGACTGTTAATTCGCGTGTACCAGGAAACAGATGGGTCAAGGCCGGTAAGCGAAGACCTGACTGTAAAGGATAGCTTCAATGAATACTTCAAGAAGCCTGAAGCTGGAGCCTTTGGCCAAATGGACTTCCCCGTCTGCGATATTACCGACATCGACTTACAGCGTTGGTTATGTTTAGTTGTTGTTCTCAGTGGCCGCGTCATTGATGTCTATATCAACGGAAAGCTTACACGCAGCTGCGTTTGCCCCGGTCTACCCACAGTTGAAACCCCTGGTGCACAAAAGGTCATCCTTGCTAAGAAGAACGCTTCCTTCGGCGGTCAATACAGTACTACTAGATTCTACGGTTATGCTTTATCCCCGGCACGCATTTACGAATTATACCAAGAGGGACCCGCTGAAAAGAAGGGCTTAGATAAGCGGTATGGTTTCATCGGATGGATTAGTGAACGTCTAGGGCTTCGCATAGACTACTCAGGTGTTACTAATGAGGTCTAATAAACCCCGGATTTTTTAATATACTAGAATACACACTTTAAAAGTGTTATTCTAAGAACCAGCAAATAAATATTAGAATGAAATGTTAGAGAGCAATGAACGCAGGATCTATATTAAATTCAGCAAGCGTGAAATCATTACGTGACGGGTTTGCCCCGATTGTTAATGCTATGAAAGGCGGCGGTGCAGCGATTGCCCAAGCTACTGGTGTGCCCGCAGGCCCGGCAGTGCCGATTGGCCAACAGCTTATAGAAACATTTGTTTACACTGTAATTTTCTCTATAACGATGCAGTTAATTGAAAGTTCATTCAGTGCATTAAAAAAATACCAACAAATGGCAATCGACTTATTTCCTGCAACGTATGACAGCCCTCAGACATACCCGCAAGACCCGAATTCCGGTTATGAACTAATTCTACCATCAAGAGATGAACGTAATGGCACTGAGTACTCCTATTCCTGTTTTATTTCCGTCCAACAAGATACATTTACTGGTGAAGCAAATACATTCAAACATGTATTCAGCAAAGGTTCAAAGGGCATCTACCCATTAATGTCTCCTGGTGTATTTTTTATGTCTGACAAAAACACATTACGTGTATATCAAAATACACAGATGAAATGGAATAACTATGTCGATATTGAAAACTTCCCAATTAAAAAATGGGTTCACCTTGTTGTTATGGTAAAGGGTAAAGCACTAGATGTTTATATTAACGGGAACTTGGCAAACAGACGCACATTTGTAGATTTACCCAAGTTAAACTACGGAGGCTTCTATATGTTATTGCCAAAGATAGTTAACGTAAAGACAACAGAGGCAACTTGTCAGGATATTGAAGCGGCAAACAAGGCTAACCAGGCATTAATAGCTGCAAATAAAGCGGCAATTGGCGATACAGTTAATAATGTCTTAGGCGGTAGTGCCCTAAATGTTGCTGCAAATCTTGCCTTTGGTGGTGGTCTGTCACAGCTTTCTGCAGCAGCAAAATCAGCAGTCTCTACGGCTCAAAATGCAGTGTCAGGTAGCATCCAGGGACTAAGCACCGTTGACAGAAAGGAAAGGGAGATGGATTTATCTGCACTTCCTTTATCAATCAATGGTCGCATGAATGGGTTTATTTCAAGAATGAAGTACTTTGCCTTTGCACTGACTTATAGCCAGATTGATAAGTTAATTCGTGAGGGCCCGAACCCTAAACGTGCTGGCGGCCCAAGTAACGACCCATTATCAACAACACCTAACATCTCTATTGGATATGGCTACAGCACAACTAACTTTACTGGCCCGGCATATGTGCCCAACCCTAACTCTATTGACAATAACTTGCCAGGATATCAATCTGACAGCTGGTGGACATCAACAGACTTTATGGGTAGTGGCCAAGGTTCATTCAGCGGCCCTGGTCCCGAACCAGGCAATCACTATGGCTATGGACCTCAGTAATTTTATAGATATATTTATTTACTATAATCTATTTTGATAGTTTATAGTAATACTTTCTTACAAGGGTGAGCCGAGTTGTTTGTTCTGATAAGATTAAGGTATTTTATAATTTATATTTTGTAAAGACTTCAAAATATAAGTTATAAAAGTTATTTAATCAAAGAACTATGCTCACCCGAATAGTTCAGTTTGAATAAAGTCGTTCACATGAATTTTTAGAGTCAAATAGGCGGTCTTTATCACAATTTACAGGATCCTGCACCTGAAGACACCAACGGCCGGCATTATCCTCTCCGACAAAACACCAGTGCATTTTTGCTGAGCCATGGTCACCACTGCTATCACTGCCACCATCAGACCCAGGTACCGGTGCCGGTTGGTATGCGGTCGTTTCCCCAGTTCGCTCATTTGTTGAGGACAAGAACTGTTTATACCCGCCAAAATACGACCAATCCACAACAAATAAGTCTTTTGAATATGATACTATTGAGGCAAATATTACAAAAATAACTATAAAACCAATAATTTGATACATTGAAAAGCCAGTCAATTGCTCCGGAGTGTTCATGTCTACTAAGTGAAGCATAAAACGCTTAAACATAAACCCTATTTTTTGTTAGGAGATGCCCGGTGGTCTATTACCCTTGGTCGCGTATGGAAACATGAATCGAATAATAAGCGGAAATCCACAAATGACATACTTTTATAAGGCCTTTGTACGATATTCACATTTTAGTCAGGAAAGTATCACAGTACCGCTGGATGGCATTAACGAACTCAATCAAACTGCACCAATCAAACTACGGGCAAAGATACCACGCCACGGAGACTTATTATCAGATATGTATTTAACTGTTAATCTACCGGCAATTTACAACAAACTATATCCTAATCGGCGTAGTCACGAATTTGCTTGGGTGCGTCAAGTTGGAATCCGTATGATTGATACAGTTGCCCTTTATATTGGTGGCTCAAAGGTCCAAGAATATACTAGCGACTGGCTAGCACTAAAATACCAACTTGATTTACCACTAGATGGCTACCAGAAATGGTCAAATATGATTGGTGATGTCCCCGAATTGTTTGCCCCTGGGGCCGGTGCTTATGCGGATCCTAACGGGGGGTACCCTAATGTTGTTGAATTTCCAAATGTCGCGAATCAAATAAATGCACCCTCAATACCTGCACGTGAGCTAAACATCCCACTAGGTTTTTTCTTTAGTGACTCCCCGGGATTAGCATTACCCCTTATCGGCCTACAATATCATGACGTAGAAATACAAATCACGCTCAGGCCCCTTCAGGAGATTTACACAATAATCGATCCAAGCGGAGCAAGAGTACAAAGTGGATACGCCCTTGAATCGGCAGAAGGGACCAATATATATGCTAGCAGTTGGCCTCAAAGTCTAGGACCGTTACCTGAAAGTTTAAATAACAACTACGTTCAATCACAGGACTCGTTATCCACGATTCGCAATTTTTTAACAGACATCGGTTACACACCACCAGCACTGGATGTTATTCCGATAAACCCACGGCTTCAGTGTACGTACATATATTTAACTGAGGAGGAACGTAAAATTTTTTCAACAAAGAAGCTTGAATACTTAGTTCGTCAGGTACAAGAGTTTAGGTTCGACCAAATCACAGGTAGACAACAGCTACAAGTTGACGCACACAGCCTGGTATCACGTTTTGTCTGGATAGCACGCCGCTCTGATTGGTTTTATAAAAACGACTTCACAAACCTAACAAACTGGAAATATACTACGCCACAAACACGACCGTTTTTCCGTTCTCCAACTAGTGGCGAGCCAACAAGCGGCATAATTATTCCAGGTACGGAAAAAGACATACTTTTATCAGCACGCATACTTTGTAGCGGAACAGAAATATTTGAAGAAAAGACAGCAAAGTATTTTTCGGATATCATGCCGTTTAGGGCAAGTCCTGGTAACGGCTACCCTTACTTATTGAACGGAGTTATGATGCCAAATGCATTATATCCAATTTACTTATATTCATTAGCATTAAATTCGGCAAACTCTATTCAACCAAGTGGTACTATAAACACAAGTAAAATCACAAAAATCCTACTTGAAGTCAATACACAACCGATACCGCCAGACGCAAACTACACATTTGATTTCCTAGTCTATGCTGAGTCATTGAACTTTTTAGAAATAGCAAGTGGCCTAGGTGGCATGAAATATTCTATATAGGCGTTGTTTGTTCTACAAGGGTGTCACCCGAATAAGATATTTTATCCTATTATGATTTACAAAATAGGGTAAAAGTTACAAGGGTTGGCACTGTTCTGATAAGATTAAGGCATTTAATCAAAGAACAAACAACTCCCCCTTGTAGTTAAAGTTCGTAATTAACGTTTTAGTCTAATCCCGGTTACAAATAGAGAGAAATTTAAGAACCTGTACTAGGGGATGTCATTCTTAATTAATAGATTGGTATCACATCTTAATAAAATCACTAGAGACCCAGAAGCAGAACAGGCTGAAAAGGAGGAAAAGGCAAAAATTAAAGAGCTAATTAAAACCTATAAGCCAATCTATAATGCTGCAAACGAAAGCATAATTTTAAAAACACAATCTAACGCTCTTGAACCTAATGAACTAAAGATTTTAAAAGAATTAAATGACTCTAGAAAATCATTGTTAGATAACACTACAGGCCAATCATCAGACGAATTCAAAACATCATGGGAAGACTTATCAGAAAAATACGATATAATGACAAAAAAAAGTGGACTTCGCACGAGATTGTATAGTTATATCAAAGTTATGAAACAAGCACGGCATGATAATCCAACAGCGTCAACGTCATTTTTAGAATCATGTAAAGATATAGAAGCGGATATAAAAAAAACACTTGATACTAATAAGGAAACTGATTCAGACGCATTATATAATGCCGAAACACAACGTATCGAAAAAAAAATTAAACAACTTGCTGAACAAGACGAAAAAAATGACAAGTATATTGGCTTAGCAAATGATAAGCTAATGAAAAATAAGTGGTTTTTAGATTTTGAGGATGATGAATCCAATAAAGTGCCAGAGAACATAAAGAAGGACCAAGCAGCTACAAAAGCCTTAGAAGAGGATGCAGAGAAAGATACATTTAGTATATCGCGTGTTGCAGCTAAAGCATTTAGTTACGCGTCAACTATTTTTATAGTTTGCTTAGGGTTATTTTTAATCGGGCTTGGCGGTAGCTTTGCTGTAAACTTAAATGTGTATAAACCTACCCCATACAAAATTCTATATGCAATTTATGGGTGCTTATTTAGCTTAGTTGTAATACCCTACTCATTACTTTACCGGTGGGCCTATCTTGGAAAGCGACCACATTTTTATAGTTTTATGCCAATAATACCGCGATTTTTTGTCCACAAACCTGTGCAATTTCTATTAGGTTGGATGACCTATAAGCCAGATGAACATATTTGGGAGCTTCAAGAATGGGTTAATCCAAAACCAGCACCACAGTTATCAGACGTAATGTCAAGAATAGTCTAAGCACCAGCATAAAAATCTCGTAAATCCTTGCTCTTGATAAACTGGTTCAATTTAAAATTAGTCAACTTAAACATTGGATTTGTCTGCTCTCTGAGCTTCTTCTTATCAAATGTATTTTCACTATGACAAATGACCATCATAACCTTTCGCGGATCTAACTGTATCATAGGTTCCGTATAATTATTGAGAAACGATGTCTCTTCAGCATGCGTCACAGTCTCATCATACTTATGATTTTTGATGTAACTTTTCCTATAAGCCATGGTACCATTAGTAGCATGATTCTTATTGTACGGCCCAATCCGATAAATTGTCTGATTATCCGTATAATACATGTGAATTTCAGACGCACCGGCCAGCTCTATTTTCGGATTACTATTCAACTTATTAACTACGTGGGAAACGCGATCGGGCATGTAATAATCATCGTCATCAAAACAAATCATAATGTCCCCCCTGGCCAATGTATTCAATTTATTACGTTTTGCACCAATATTGAGTTTAATATCTTCGGAATAATAACGAACATTAGTAAGGCCACTTGCTTCGAATAAATCCCCAACCTTATCTGTGCCATCATCAAGAACAATCCACTCCATTCTATTTTGCGGGTACTCCTGATTCTTAAAACACTCAATAATATATGGAATAAACCGTCTACGATTATAAGTTGGGGTTAATACACTAACAAATGGTCTACTCATCACTTGTTAATATATATGGGCCTCCTGTTTAAATACTTCTCTAAGATATGATGCAACAGGCAGTAGGTGCAGCTAAACCTTTTAGAACAGCATTTTGCTGAGCTATCTGCTTTTCTAATTTTTCTAATCTTGTAACTAATGCTTTATTGTCTTCACTGACAGACATACAATTCGTTGACACTACATTTGAACTAACATTTTCAGGAATTCTACAAACAGGTACTTGACTCTCTTTAGAAACAGAGACCACATTTGAACTACAATCTTCAAAAAGAGGCACTGCATTAATATCTTTGAAAACAGGGATTTGAATGATATCTTTAGAAACAGAGACAACATTTGAACTACAATCCTTAAAAACAGAGACCACATTTGAACTACAATCTTTAAAAACAACCACTACATTCGAACTAACATCTTTGCAAACAACTACGTCATTCGAACTAACATCTTTGCAAACAACCACGTCATTCGAACTAACATCTTTGCACACCGACACGTCATTCGAACTAATATCTTTGCAAACAACCACGTCATTTGAACTAACATCTTTGCTCACAGAATATGTTGATACGATACTGCCCTC
>Ga0214923_10003229_pt1 | contig 20612 bp, 10 predicted proteins | sample LL1510_MetaG_FD_177993 | JGI IMG/M metagenome (GOLD analysis project Ga0214923, IMG submission 177993) | Freshwater microbial communities from Lake Lanier, Atlanta, Georgia, United States - LL-1510 | ecosystem: Environmental > Aquatic > Freshwater > Lake | place: USA: Georgia | collected...
ACTGAACATAATACAATGTTTTTTGATAATGACCCACATAATTTTGAAGGATTTAAAAATAGTATAAATTTTTTGATAAATGATTCAATACCAAATGAACTTATTCGCAATTATATCGATCCTAAAAAACGGTCATGGAGAGAATACATGGAATTAAAAACAAATAGGAATAGAATACCTTTTGCAAAAAAAATGAAAATGAATAATGAAGAAAAAAGAAATAACGAGGAGGAACATGATGCAGACAACTTTTATACAAATGCATTAGTCTCAAATAAAATTACTGAAATATGTATACCAGTAGAAGGGTTTGAAAAAAGACATATAGATATTGTCAATGCATTTATTAAGGCACATGATAGAGATGATGCGCCCTTGTATTTAATATTTGATTGGGATAGAACATTATCGGTATGTGAGGGGGTTCTATTTTTGCCGGATGATTACAATGAATTAATATCTGAAAACGATCTATACCATGACATGTTGAAATTATTAATGGGTGGCGAAAAGCGGTTTCTTATGTTAAAAAAGTTTTTCACACAAATATGTAAAACTCCCAAATTACAAATCCTAGTTATCACCGCCAATCCTAGTGCAGAGATAGGTAGCGAAACTCGTGAAAAGTTTTTGAATATGCTACAATTATTAATACCGTCTTTAACAAAAGACCGTTTTCTTTACAGTAGTTCAAAAAGTAGTAAATTTACTGAATTTAATAAATATATAAGCCAATCAAAGCCAGCTTCAACGAAACATACTACACATAATTCAAAGAAAACGCGAAATAATTTGTTGACGAGTGGAGGTAGAAAAAATAGAAGCAAAAAGCACCATAAATAAAGCTTTTTATTTCTTTTTTGGACAAGATATGCATGATGATTTCTCACATTGCATATCAAATGTTTTTATTTTAGTTTTATTTGCGGATTTCATTAGAGGTTGAAATTGTTTACGAAGATAACGATACCACAATTGAGTGAACTGGTTTGTTAGTTGTAACATTGAAATTGCTTGAAATATTTTATAAATACTCATCCTTTATTTTATTGTTGAATACAACTATAAAATAAATTATATCAATTTTGTATATTTCATTATGGAATAGGTTGTATAAAGTGGCGTATCCAAAAAATTGAAAGTAGTTTGGCTAAAGTAGAAATGTAATATACAAGAAACAATTATATCACAACGACAAACATAAACAATGCCTAAAATTATCAGTATCGAAGGAAATATCGGGGCGGGTAAAACCACCATATTATCCAAATTAGAAGAAAAATATCAGAATGATTCCAGCGTGATATTTATCAAAGAACCGGTCGATGTATGGGAACGCGTATGCGATTCGACCGGCGAAAATATATTACAAAAATTTTATCAAAATCCTCATAAATATGCATTTCCATTTCAAGTCCTGGCCTACATTACTCGGTATTCGTCGATTGCCAAAGTGGTGAAAGAAAATCCCGATTGCCGAATCATTGTATGCGAACGTTCATTGGACGCGGATTACAATATTTTCGCCAAGATGTTGTTTGACGATGGATTGATTGACGAAGTATGTTATCAAATTTATAAAAAAATCTATGACGAGTATGCGTCGATGTTTCCTGTATCAAAAATAGTATATATTAATGCTGATGCGGAAGTATGTGCGAAACGCATTACGAAGCGGGCGAGGGAGGGGGAAGCGGACATTCCTTTGGATTATTTACAAAAATGCAAAAAATATCATGATGAATGGTTAGTGATGGAAGATAGTGTTGAGGACAAGAATATCATGTGTATTGGCACGAATGAAGACGTCACTTACGGTCCGGGAGATGTGGGGAATGATTGGATCAGATGGATCAGCGAATATATGGAGTGTTAGGTATGGTGATTGGAGGAGTTCATTTACATGTTGTTTACTTGATTGAGTTGTTCGAGTTCGAGATTTATGATTTCTTCCATTGTTTTTTCCGGATTATATTGATCCACTGGATATCTTGAATACGAAAATAAATAACCGTTTTCATTTATGAATTTTTCATGAAATTCTCCGTTTGCATTATATGGATATGATTGTGTATCATTATATATATAATAATAATCTCCTTTTTCATTGCATTGAATATAGATGTAGTGACCCCCCTTGATATATTTCCCTATATGGCAAATTATACCTGATAATGTATATGTTACTCCACCTATTTCTATGGTTTTATCTGGCACTACTTTTTTTTTTTCTTTTTTTAATTTTGCATCAAATCTTTTTATTTGAATAAAAATATATCTATTTTCTGGCGGAATTGTAATTTCTATTTTTTTTTTACTCACTCCTACTAAATAATCTATTCCGTTTAAAGCACTTATAAAATTGTCAACTGTATAATTTTTTTTTGAATTATCATAATTTTTATTTAAATTATAATCAGAACATTCAGTTGGATATTCATTCGCGTAATCTGAATATTGTTTATTTTTCCATTTTTTATTATTTGTATACATGTAGTATTGTTGTATAATATATCCTTTATATTTTTCAAATTTATCCTTATTTATTGTGTTGTCGTCATTTTTTAATAACTCAAATACGGTTTTATTTAATATATTAGTATCGGTAATTTCTTCTTTGTCACCTTTTCCTGTAGCTATAAAATTTAAATTTGATAACAATACTCCATCAGGATTATTTGATTTTGGATTAAAATTATTATTTATAAATTGTTTTAAGTCTTTTATATTTTTATTTATATTTTCTATTATTAATTTTTTTATATTTGTTGTATCATCATCATCATATGATTTTGTTTCATTTAAATATGAATCCAGACAACCTGCAATAGTATCAGATGTATTTTCCAGATTCAACATATTTTCATTTTTATCTTCACCTTTCTCATTCTTAGCCAGTATATAGGTTTTTTTGTTAAAACATGTAAATTCTGTTTGTATTGTATATACAATAGGTTCTTGAGGAATATCATTTAAAATACCCGCCGTAGACATATATTCTCCTACGTCTTCTTGCATAACAGTCCCATTTAAATTCACCATTTTGTGAATAATATATGGACACGTTATATTATTGATAGAACCTTTTTCAGCTTCAACATATGAATTAGACGTGGTATCAATATCATTGAATAATTTTGCAATCGGTTGATTATTTTTATCTGTTTTTTCAATGTAATATTTTCTATAATAAGGTAATGAATATAAAAATTGTATTGAAGCATTTGCATAACACTGTAGACCTGTGGAATTTTCAATACCCACTGTTTTTCTGGAAAATTTTTCACAAAAATAAATTTCATCTGCATAATGACCGTAATCCATTTTAACAATTGGTTTTTGTATTTTAGTTGTATTCAAAATAGAACGAACCGTTTCCATAAATGTTTTTTTGGCTATAGTCATTAAATTTGTATTAATTTCTTCTTCTATCTTTTCTCCACTGTTTATTTTAGATACTTCTTCATCGTCAGATTCTTCTTCTATCTTTTCTCCACTGTTTATTTTAGATACTTCTTCATCGTCAGATTCTTCTTCATTTTCTTTTGCTTTTTTATCTGCTTCTTTTTCTTCTTCTGCATCTTTTTCTTCTTCTGCTTTTTTATCTGCTTCTTCTTTTGCTTTTTTATCTGCTTCTTGTTTTGCTTTTTTATCTGCTTCTTCTTTTGCTTTTTTCTTTGCAATTGCTTCTTCTTCTTCTTCTTCTGCTTTTTTTTTCTTTGCATCTTCTTCTTCTGCTTTTTTTTTCAAAGCTTCTGCTTCTTCTTTTGCTTTTTTTTGCGCAGCAATTGCTTCTTTTGCATTGTCCCGGTTATTTGCATATAGCTTGTTGAATCTATAATAATTTGTTTTAACAGTATCTGACGATTTTAATAAAGCACCATCATCCTTATATACCTTATATACGGTATTTACATGACCTGATATATTTGTAGTTAAATCTCCAACGTTAGTTCTATCTGGATCATATGTTGTGAATACTCTATGTAAAACTTGTTTCAAGTTTTTGTCATCATTAAAATGTTTATTAATGAAATTATGAATCATTTATATTATATATAAGACAAATATTTTATATAATATATGCAGAATGTATTGAAATATTATTGTGCTAAATATCACGATTGTAAATTGGACAAAATTATACTTCATCTTCCATATTATCGCCACCCGAATAAGGATGTCTACCGTATAGTGTATTTATAAATTCATTATAATATTGATTATATTTTGGGTTTACATTATATCTTGGATTCTTTAATATTTGAATGGCTTGTCCAACCGTTTCAGCATCAGTGAGGGCCTGAATTAAATCCTTTTTATTTTTATTTTTTTTTTCATTATATTCCACACTTCTATTATCTCTGGGAACTTTATTTTTTTTCAAGTTATCAATAATCTCTTGAACTGTTAACTGTTGTTTCGTTTTTTTATTTTTTTTATTCGGGTCATTAATTGTTATCGTTAACTTTGTTTTATCTTTATCCAATCGTCTTTCATGATCTTCTATACTATCATTGTTAGACAATGCGTTTATTTGATTTATTAATTCATTCATTGCCTTTTCTTTTAAAACATTGAATATATTATCGGTAAGACCCTCATCAACTTCAACATCCGCGTGCCCTGCATGATCATCTTTTTTAAATTTATTGATTAATTCTCTTTTTGCTACATAATTTAAACCGGTCGATATTTTATCGGTAAGACTATCATCAGGTTCATCATCCGCGTCCGCTGCATTATCTTTTTTAAATTTATTGATTAATTCTCTTTTTGCTACATCATTTAAACCAGTCAATATTTTACCGGTAAGACCCTCATCAAGTTCAACATCCTCGTCCGCTGCATCATCTTTTTTAAATTTATTGATTAATTCTCTTTTTGCTACATAATTTAAACCGGTCGATATTTTATCGGTAAGACTATCATTGTTTAATGTATTGTCAAGATCAACTTCATCAAACTCATTGTCAAGATCAACTTCATCAAACTCATTGTCAAGACCAACTTCATCAAACTCAATGTCAAGACCAACTTTATCAACAATAATATCATCTCTATCAAACTCATCACCAAGATCAACTTCTTTATAATCATTGTTTCTTCCGTCTTTAATATAATTTTGATTTACAAAAGCAAATACTTGTTCAAAAATACTATCACATGTATTACAATCAAAATTTGTCGGATCAATATTTATTGGAATTTTATTACCTTTCAAATCGAGTTTATATAGGTCTTTTATATTATATGTGAATGTTTCCATAATTATATAATAATTATATATTTAATTACAATCTTATACGTGTGTTTCACTTAACTTTATACAATCACAATAAAGTTAAGAAGATTGATGTAGATGAAAAAATAACTTACCATACTTATATGGCTCGACATTTAAGCGTATATGTAAGTATGAAACGAAATACAGAAGTATCCGAATAAATTTGCCTAAATTATTTTCTGTTTCTTCTGGTTTTTTTTGTTTTTCTATTTTTTCTGACGCGTTTTTTTATCGATTTTCCACCCATCATTGTATCAACATCATCATCTCTCTCATCCATCCTTCTACCTATACTAAATCTACGAGTATCAGATATTTTCTCTTTGGGAAATTTATTTATTAAATTTTCAATATTAGTAAGACTTTTTTTTCCAATACTAAATTTAACCCCGCTATAATCAAGCTCTCCATTGGTTACCGCAATATTACCATGAAAATGTCCTGCAATAAATATGCCATTATTAGAAGTAGTAGAAGATGCCATATTTATATTTTATATAAATAATAGATATATATTTTTATAAAATTAAGTAACATTATCCAATATTTTGTGTTGGTATTTTACCCCCTATATTTATCAAGTGAGTGCTGCCTGTTTTGCTAAATATTTTGCAATTATATATTTTTTTGGGTCTAATTCTTTATTACCATCATAAAAAGTTCTCGTCATTGTAACGTCGCCGTCTTCTTCTTCTTCTTCTTTCTTTTCTTCGTCATGAGACGTATCGATTGGTAGTGGTGGTGGTTTCTTTACGAAGTTGTCTTTTAACCCATTATTTGCATTTTTTAAGTCCTTCATTTCTGCAGTTAAATTGTTCATTTGTTGAGTTAACTTTATATTTGTATTTTGTAGTGTTTTGATTTGATCATTTAAATTACCAATTTGACCATTTAACTTACCGATTTGATCATTTAAATTACCAATTTGACCATTTAACTTACCAATTTGACCAGTTAACTTACTAATTTGATCATTTAAACTTGTGGTATCTCCTTTATTTGCACTTTCATTTGTTTTATGTAATTCATTTAACTGACGTGTTAACTCTTCTATTTTTCCGTTTAAATGTTGTTTTTCGGTTTCTAAACCAATTAAGATACCGTTTGTCCCTTCTATTTTATTTTTTAATAGATCAATATTTTGTTGTTTTTTATGAACTAGGTATTTCATTATTTTACGTGTAATTTTATCTGTTAAAATTAATTTGTTTGTCAATATTTCTAATTCGCCAATAAATGGTTTATAATCTGGTGTAGGTGGTATTATCGGTGATGGTTTGTATTTAATACTATCATTGATTTTATCTTCTAATGTTTTTTTGGCTTTATTTGCTAATTCTTTACTAATTTCAGAAAGAGTTACTACTGGTCCAGTCGTTACTATTTGCTGAACTACTTGTGGAACCGTGTCTGTTGGTATTGGCACAGTTGTCCTATGCGTGCTTTCAATACCATCATTTATTTCATCTTCTAATTTTTTTTTTGCTATATTTGCTAATTCTTTACTAATTTCAGAAAGAGTTACTACTGGTCCAGACACTACATCTGACACTACTACTTCTGGAACTACTGGTCCAGTCGTTACTATTTGCTGAACTACTTGTGGAACCATGTCTGTTGGTATTGGCACAGTTGTCCTATGCGTGCTTTCAATACCATCATTTATTTCATCTTCTAATTTTTTTTTTGCTATTTTTATTAATTCGTTAATAATTACATTTGGTTTTATTTTATTGGTTTTGGTAGATTTTTTAACTGATTGTGTTTCATTGGAAACACTAGGTATGAATCTAAACACTGTATCATCTCTTTTAGGAATTGTGTGTGATATTGTAGATTCATTGGATGGAACAGATTGATTTATATTTCTTTCAACTTCCACATTTTTTTGTTGTTTATTTTTATATTCCAATTTATCTTGATCTGTTGTATTTGTATTTCTTTCAACATGTTTATTTGGGTATTCATTTTTAGTATGAGAAACTGGATTATACGATGTAGATTTTGAATTGGTTTGATCTACTGATTGTTGTTGTATGTTAGATGATATTCCAGCTACTGGGATAGATTGTGTAACAGCTGCTGATCTTACATTCACCGGTGCAACTGCAGTTGTTTGTCGGTTAGATGATATTCCAGCTACTGGGATAGATTGTGTGACAGCTGCTGATCTTACATTCACCGGTGCAACTGCAGTTGTTTGTGGCTTGACCCGTGTAACTGCAGTTGTTTGTCGGTTAGATGGTACTCCGGCTGCTGGTCTTACATTGCCAGGTGTAACAGCGGCTGATCTTACATTGTCCGTTGTAACAGCAGTTGTATTGCCCGTTCTAACGTCAGCTTTTTTGACCGGTGTAACGTCAGCTTTTTTGACCGGTGTAACGTCAGCTTTATTGGCCTGTGTAACTGCACCCTTATTGCCCGGTGTAACAGCTCCTTGTTTGACCTGTGTTACATCTGCTGATGTTTGGGGTGTCACATCTGGAAATAATACTCTTTTTATATTATTCCGGTTTTCAATGTTATATTTGTCCATAATATAATTATAATTACTACTATATAATTACATTATTATTTTATAACAATTACTAAATATTTACATAATATTTGACTACCAAAATGTGGTAAAATAAGGTATTTTACTTTATGTTGTCCTTCCCATTTAGTTGGTATAATCTAATTCACTGTTCTTCTTCTTCTTCTTGTTCTTCTTCTTCTTCTTGTTCTTCTAAACCATCATCGTATTCTTCTTCCTCATTAGTTGGCTCATTTGTATTATCCGTTTGAATATTAGTTGGCTGTTTTTTAGTATCATTTTGATTATTAGTTAACATATAATTTTGGTTGTATTCGTCACTGTATAACTCAATAAAATTGTCTAATATTTTATTTTCATCAATATTTAAACATATATTATTTACTACATTAAACTTTGATAATTCGTCAATATATTGTAAAGTTCCTATAGTGCTTGCAGCATTACTGTTATTTATTAATTCGATAAACCCTTCTATATCTGCCTTAGCAACAACGTCGTATGCCTTATTTGTATTATTTATTATACCAATTGCAGCATCAATTGTATCATCTGTATTATATATTTGTTTGAACTTACTATCAATCGATAATGAATTTAATTTATTTTTAAACGTTTTGTATATGGGTATTTCTTTATCAAGTAAAAAATAATATTTATCACCAGTAACTTTTACATATATTTTTTTGAGTTCATTTAAAAATTCTTGTCTCAATGAAATATCATCATGTTTTTCATATTGATAATATATTTGTTTAAATCGATTTATATCTAAATATGGAATAGGAGGCGGATTATTGGCAATTCTGGATGTATTAAACACACATATTACCGAAATTAAAATATCTTTATAAAATCGCTTTATTTCTTCAGATTCTTCGCCGGTATATATTTCTTCTCTATAGTGATTGAAGATTTCTCTAAATAGAATTGATGGAATATGTTCATTTTTTTTGGGTGTATTTTTAAATGAAGTATCAACATTCGTAAAACAATCAATATTCGTTTTACAATATTGTTTTAAACATATATCAAAATAATCGGGTGAATTATAGAGATTACCAGTATTTTTAACATCCATGATTTGTTTTATTGTAATACGAATATCTTTTAAAGATTTATTGATAAAGTAACCTTCTTGGCGACGATTCTCACATATTATTTTACCGTATTTATATCGATAATAAATTTCGTTCATATATTCTATAAAATCAGTGATCATTTCAATATATTTACTATCGTTACTATCTGGTTTGTAATTTTTAATATCAAGTAAATTGTAAAAATTTGTTCCATATTTATTATCATGTGCTTCTTGATAGGTGTCTTCGCTTTGTATACCATTAAAATCGTCAATCGTTTGAACTATATTGGGTAGTTTTTGTATTATTTCGTTATATAAAAGAGGTGTTTTTTTGACTTCATTTATTTCTACGTATTTATTTTTAAAAATTTCACTTTTATCTGGATTAATTTTATTCTTATTATCAGGATTCTCTTCAATAGCATAAACGAATCGCTTTTCTCTAAAATTTTTGATTATATCACCTATATTTATTTGTAAAAATATTTTTATAAATTTCTTCATGTTATCAATATTTTTTATATATGTTTCAGAACGACGATAACCTACATCCATTGACAATCTTGCTGGTTTTTTATTAGATTTGGATGGATCAATATAATTATTTATGTTATAAATAGACCATGCTTTAAGCACTCGTGTGAGTAATAATACACCACTATTATTAACCGTATCATTTGTAATATATTTTTTTTGTAAATACGTTTCCAATAAATTTAAATAATCAATTTCCAACTTTTTATATGTATTGATTTTATTTCCGTTTTCAGTTATTAGTTTTAATATTTTAGGATTATTATGGTTTTTAACAATAGGGAGAATCTCTTCCCATTTTTCAATAAAGCTGTTATTTGTATCGTTTTTATTTTTAAATATATCCGGCAAACTAGAGACATTTTGTTGATTTGCTATCATATCTTTGAAACCTTTCATTTTTGAATTAAATCCATCAATATCAATCACCGACTTACCACTCAAATATTTACTATTATCACCAAGTTTTGCTAAAGCAAACTCGTCTTTTTCGGTGCTGTAATATGGAAATTCTGTATCACCATCGCGGGTTTGATTTAAAAATGCATTTATAGTTTCATAATTTTCACAAGTGAATACATTTTCAACTCCCGCAAAATCGCCGACGACTATATGACCATTATTTTCTCTTTTTGTGTCATGTGAAATTAATTTCACAAATATTAATGTATGACTACGTGAACTATTTGGATTATTTGTAGTCGCTTTTACATATCTATCACTATCAACTAAATACATCATGATTTCACCAAATGTTTTCCCAACATCTTTTTCGATTAACTTCAACTCTTTTAATTTATTGACTCTATATGGATGTTTTGGTAAACTATAAAACCCCCCATCCAATACAATATTTTGATTATCTACTTTGAACTTAAAAATTTGTTCGGAACATATGTATGGGTCATCTTCGTTATTTTGCGCATCATTACACTTCTTCTTTTCTTCTGGCAAATTTGTAATGTAGTATTCCTTTACAAGTAACTCTATTTTGCTATATTCAGGTAATCCATTTTTACGTTGATTGCATAAAATATTGCATATTTCAACCAATATACCGGGTGTCTTTTGTTTATTATTGTAAATTAATGTAGATGTTTTACCGGCTCCACTAGCACCATACCCTATCAAAAATACCGGTTTATGCTCATTTACTTTGTCAATAATATCATTCATTTGCATTGCAATTGAAACGTTTGTTTGTGAAGGAGCAAATACTTTAGTAAATTTACCAAATACATATTTTGAATCATATTTCAAAACATTTTCGAGAAGATTCTTTTCAATTATGTTGAAATAGTTTTGGAAATCATCGCCATATAAATAGTTGTTGCTTTTATTTTTATTGAAAATTTGTTGAGCATAATTTATCATTTTTTTAATATAATATATCATATTTTGTATTCTTTTCTGATATTTATCTATAATTTGTTTCATCACATTATCAATCTTATGATTCCCATAATCACCATTATTTATAAAGTTAATGCCGATATTCACTTCGTCTTTTATCTTTTCTTTATCTAACCTATTTGTAAAACTATGAAAAAAAAACGCACTTGCTTTTAAAAACCGTGTGTATATTTCTAAAATATAAGCGACATATTTAAATTTATCCGCATAGGTTGAAGTTTCATATACTTTATCCGAAGCAATTGCAATTTTATATATTGTCATACTTTTATATTCTCTATTACCTGCATAATTATTGTCTTTTATATCTTTAATAAATGTATCAAGTGAATTTATATATTCAATAAAGAATCTTTCGTTTTCTTTATTTTTTTCATTTTCTAATTTTTTAATTTCGGCTAACTGTGCAACCTTATTATTACCTTTTTTAAACTCTGAAAAATCATTATTATAATATTTTTTTAATGTTTCATTTATCATATATATATTGGATTTTTTTTTGAAATCATAACCCAGATATTTTGGCAATTCATCCGAATTAATAAATTCATCTTTATTGTTTTGTGATACCTTTTTATAATAAGGAATATTATGATCATTATATTTAACTATTAAAGAATAATTATTCATTTTAATGTTGAACCGTTCATTATATTTATTTGTCTTTTTATCTTCAAAATTAGTTAATTTAATATAGGTTATTATATTTTTGTTTGAAACACTTTTAATCTTTTCATTTATTTTTAAAATCACTTCATTATATTTTTCTTTCATACTAAAATAATTGAAAATCGTATTATATAGATCAACATATGTAGTAATAATATACTTACAATATTCTATCAATATATAAAGAGTGATTATACTCCATTGTTTATTCGCATTTATTAAAATCATTTTGCATGTTTTTATAAAATTATTTATATGAATATATCTAACATCATTTGATTCCGGTTTTACTACGGTGTTTACGTTTTTTGTAAAATTTAATATATTGGTATGGGCTGCGCCTACTTTTTTCGAATCAATACTGTCAGCGTTTTCTTGAAAAGGTAAATTATTAAGAGTTAGTAATAAGAAATAATAAAATATATAAAAACCATTCTTAAATTCGAAATTGATATCTTTTTCTTCAAATTTGTTTGGGCAAATTGGAGTAATATCTATATAAAATATTCGAATAAGCGCATTTTTAATAACGGGGTCTATATTGCTTTCATTGAACTCCTCTATTGACAACGAGCCAATTTTAAAAATATATGGGTCTAATAAAATTTTTTTAGATGTTATTTGTAAAAATAAATCGTAAAGTTTATTTGCATATTCAAGTTTTTTATCAAATGGTTTATTCGAATAATCATATTCATTGTTACTCATTGACGCAGCATTTGTCGAATTTGTCATTATATTTGCCATTTCATTATTTTTATATATATCTATCACTTCTACAATTTTCGACTTTTCACCTACATCATAATCAACAAAATTAATTAATATATCGTTCAAATTTATATTGTCTATATCATCAATATCATTTACAATACGTTTGGGTTTATTTAATGTATTGAATAAATCTTTTTTAATTTCAGCAATATTGTTGCTTTGTTCTTCTAATAATTTTTGTAGCTCTTGTAATTGTTGGTTTTTTTCACGAGCGGGTTTACCCTTTTCATTACCCTTTTCATTTTCTATATTCGAAATACTTTGTTTGGCATCATTTATTTGTTTTTTTAAAGTATTATATTTAGAATGTAATGCTTTTATTCTTGGTATAATTGGTATATTATTTTCATTATTTATAATATAATTATACTCGTTTGTATTGAATGATACAACATCTTTCAAATTTAAATCTTCAGGTTTAACATTATTTAACAATTGAGATTTAACATTATTTAATAATTCAGTAAATGACCTTTTATCTACTTGAATGGTTGTTGTTCCATTGTCTATATCTATTTTAATATTTTTAATAATATATTTTGGATCATCTAATATACCATGAATTGTATCGTTTAACACATCATATATATAGATTTTAGTATTATCTTCATTATCGATAGTGATTTCTTTTTTGTCGTTTTGTATATTGTTGACCTTTAACTCTGTATCTATTTGTTTTATATCATCAAAATATAATGTAGGCCTTTTATCTATAAACGGCGTATCAGAATCATTAAGTAAAATATACAATAATTTATTATTTTTTGCAATAAAATACTTTCTTTTATAGTCTACAATTTGTTTTTCACCATTCGTCACGGTTTCAGATGCGATCTGTTCAACAACTGCCGATTGATCAATATTTTCGGTTGGATTCGTAGCGGTTTCATCTACAATTGGTTTTACAAGGGCCGATTGATCAATATTTTCGGGTGGATTCGTGGTCGGCTTATCTGCAATCGGCTTTCTATCAAGACTGGATGATGGTTTAACCGGTAGGTTGCTTTTGACAGACGCCGTGTTTTTCATACTAATATTTTTTGCATTATCCTTATTCTTCATGGTTGATCTATTTGCTCCACGTTTTAGCATAATATATTCTATAAATTATATATTATATTAGTATTTAATTCTTCATATATTTTTGAATTATATGAATAATTATTAGAAATCAAATATCAATGGTATTTCCGCCATATCCACCTGCACCATCATTGGATCTCTATCGTGACGTGATATCCAAAATACATATTTTCCATCTAATATTCGCATTCCTATACAAAATTCTACCCCTAAAGTTCTAAAAGTAAATGTCCTCGAATATTTCAATGGTCGATACGTTTCCTTCTCCAACAATACCATAATATGATAATAATGTCTAGGTGCATACTCCTCACTCAAATGAACTATACCCAACATTCCATCGGCGGTCTCGATAAATGGCGCCGATCCGCGAACCCTATGAAAAAGAGGTGCATGAATCGGATATGTTTCGATTATTTCTAAACGATTTGTTCCCATTTCTTCATTACGAACAACCCTACCTATTTCCATCGGCATCCATTTATAAATAAAAAACTCGTCATCCAAACCAGTATCTGGATTCTTTCGGAAAATAGGAACCCAGTTTTTCTCACAATGCGTGTCGCCGGGCGGTTCAATGATTACTCCATTCTTATACTCATGTGTATTTAAATCATACTCGCCATTCATAATACGAATACGACCAGATGGCGAATAACCAAGCGTGCTAGCTACAAATTTCACTTTTCCATTTATACTATACAATCGAACATCTTCTATTCCTTGTGAATATGCTTTAGGATTATTTTCTAAATTGAGTTTATCTACCATTTCGTAGTAGCATTGAGGAACTAACGTGTCTGGTTCCAATTCCGACAATATGTTTTTATTCTCAATAATACGTTCAGTATTATGAAACAAATATGCTCCATTCGGATATAACCAATAGTTCACATATCGAGTATTTAACCAATCTTTACCATCATGAAATACATAAGATGCTGATGTAGGATAATAATTATATAATTCGGGATATTCATACTCTTGAAACGTGGCTTTACCACCATCCAATAAAGATAGACTGTAATAATCGGCTGTAAATTGCACCATACTATCATTATGATCGGCTAAAAACCATAATGGAGCCCAACCGTGTTTTGCCTCTAGCCATGCCCAGAAATTGACTTCCCATACTAATTTTCGACTCTCTACCAAAAATTGGACTAAATGCTCACGATAATACCGGTTAAATTCTAAAATCGATCCTCCATCGCCCAAAAAGAATCCACCGCAAAAACGCCAATGAATGCATTCGTATGCACGGGCGACATCATCTGCGGGTAATTTTCCCCAACATCCGGGTATAATCAAACATTTCTTCATAAAGTGGCGTTTCGATAAAGCGCGTAAATAATTTTGTGTTTTTTCAATTTCTTTAAAAATATAGGCAATATTAAAATCGATCCACGAAAAATGGCTAGAATTCCAAGGATTTTCATCGACCACAATTTTCATTAATTCGACTTTTGCATGCATTAATGTAATATATTCAGCCGTATCTTTGTTTTCATTGCGGTTACTGGGTAAAGTTAAATATCCAGGTTCCATGTCCATAATTTCGTGGTAGGTGACCATAGATCTAAAATCGATTTTTTTCAATATAACATTCGGATAATCTTTCGTCATTTCGGTCATAAAACCTTCGTATTCTGGACTAATAAAAATAACGTAATTCATCTCTGCGAGTAAAATCTTTCGAAAATGCTGTGTCCTCCATTCAATATTACGATTATCAAAATCGACGTTATATACATTCAAATAACATGTTACAAATGTAAGTGAAGAATCCGGATTTGGGTTTGACATAAATATATATATTAATGTTCATTTTTTATATAATTTATACCTATTTATTTTATTTTTGTTCATTGTAAATATCTTGAATTGTTTTCATGAAATTTACTCTATAATGAAATGCAATAGGTCGCTGTCGTTTAATAAAGTCAACTGCTTTATCCGGTGTGATATTATATTGTCTTACTAAATAACACGCCACTACCGCACAAGATCGTTGCATACCAGCAAAGCAATGAACGAGGACCGGTTTTCTTTGTGTAATACTCTCATTCATTCTTTCAAATACATTCAATTCGTGTAAATAGTGGAACATTTTATCACACTCACTAGGATCATCATGCACCGGTATTCTAATACAATTCGTATTATCCAGACAATCAATTTCCTTTGTGCAATTTATAATGAGTGAAAAATTATCGGCGTCTTTGAGAGATTCGATATTGCCAATATACAAATAGTCCATGATTTTATTATAATTACTAATATTACGCATACCTTGATAATACGTCATATTTAACTTCATTCGGTATATAATATGTATACTAAATATATTATATATTGTTATTTTACAAAATTGATTTACATATTTATATTTTTGTGATTTATATACAATATAAACCAATACCAACCAATAAAATGTCCGATATCCGCTATTATCGCCGTGCTCTCATATTTGACGTGGAAACTACGGGTCTAATTCCAAAGAATGACCCCGTCACCAAACAGCCGCCTCACCTAAATGCATGTCCTTATATCATTCAAATGAGTTATATCATATATAATATGTATGAGCACTGTATCGAGCGAACTTACAATGCTTATATAAATATTCCACAAGAGATCGAAATAATACCTAAAATTACCGAATTGACAGGCATTACACGTGAAATGAGTAATGGTGGCATATCTATTATTGATGCCATGCATTCATTTTATGAAGCATATTCGAATTGTGAATGCGTCATTGCACACAATCTTAATTTTGATAGCAAAATGATATTAATTGAACTAGAACGTAACCGCGAAATTTTGCTAGAAAAAAATCCTAAATTGGACGAAATGTTTCAAAATAAAGTGACGGTTACATCACCCGAAAAGTTTTGCACAATGATGAGTAGTATTGAAAGTTGCGGTTTAATGGTAACTACCGTAGACAAATCAAACAATTCATATAAATACAAAAAATTTCCCAAATTATCTGAAACATATGAACATTTATTTAGATATGTTCCAGTAAACCTACATAATTCGATGATGGATTGTTTGGTGTGCTTGCGATGCTACTTAAAGATTCGTCATGGTATAGAGGTGCATGAATCTAAATTCAAGTTTTGGATGGAAAAGTATTTAGACAAACCTTAAAAATATCTACAGATATTCTATATTGAAATGGGATATGATAGTGTAAGATCAAGATCTAGGTTAGAAAAAATAAGTAAAAAATCAAAAACAAAAAAAACAAAATCTGCGCCAGGAAGGATTGAAAAAAAAATATCAAAAAGAAAAAGCACAATGAAAGTAAAGTCAAGTATAAAAAAAAATTTAGAAAAAAATATCATGAAATTTTTTGAAAAAAATATTTTTTTCATTGCATACATGAATCATGCGTTGTTTTATAATAATAAGAATTTTGATAAAGAATTAACGAGAGAACAAATTCAGAAAATAAAACAATTTTTCAATTCTAAAACCGAGATGGAATTAGCGCCAATCCTACCAATCATTTCGGTGATATATAATAAATATTATTCAAATAACGAAAGTGCAAACGAAATCAAAGGTTTATTCAAAATATTTAAGATGGACAATGCATTAGACGAATTTATGGTATTTATATTAAAACCAAATAGAAGTATCACCGAAATGGATGGTGGAATACCACCCCGAATAAGTGCTATGCTTTGGGTATTATTTTATGCAATCGTATTATTATTATTAACATATATAGTAAATATATCAAAGAATTCTACAGTAAAAGATCTATTGGAAAATGGTAATTATATAAATAATATATATAAAAATAGTCAACAGTGTGATATAAGTGTTTCTCACGATAACAATCACGAATTATTAAAAAGAACAATTGATTATTTGGGTTTAAATAGTAACGATGTTGGTATTTTCCAAAATTTTTTGAAATCTATAGATTGTTTTAATGAAAGAAACTTTGAAGAAGCGGTAATTGATGAATTATTCGAATTAGAAGATTTTGAACCAGTAAGTGAAAGTAATGAACTCGTTCCAATGAATAATATGGCACTAGTTACGAAGAACACTCAAAACGTAGTAGTTCCAATGAATACCGACAATACTGCGTTAGTTCCACCAAACTATAAATTTGATAAAATTGTTAAAACTCAAATTATAACATATGTAAGAAATGGCATTACGGATCCTGCAAAAATAGAAAAATTATTAAAAGAAATAAATGAGACTCCAGAAAAACCCGCTAGCGAAAAAACTTATTACGAATTAATATATGATACAGTAAGTAAAAATATAAATAAAGAAAACATTGCGGCGGTTTTAACTGGAAATACTAATTATTTTATGAAACAATTTGACGACACTGTTGATATGATACAGGATACCATTGCAAAATATAATATTGCGTCAATTAAAGCTAGGCGAATAACCGAAAAAGTGATGACAAAAACTACGAGAGGAACCCGTTCTCTTATATATTTGGTAATGATGTTAATTACATGGTATGGATATGCAACATTTTGTGTCGCTAAAATTATTGTAAATGTGAATAAAATGAGAAATTTGGCAATTGAAAATGGACCAAGTCGTCAAGCAATTCGTGATACCGAAAAATTAGCAATTGAAAATGGACCAAGTGGTCGTTCAAACCGATTGACTCTTTCAGAAAGATAAACAATCGACCTACATTTCATAAATTTGTTTCATTTGTATATTTCGAAATACTATACAAATGAAAATTTGTTAAGCCGAACACATTTCGCATATTTCATCTTCTTCAATTTCTCCTCCCCCACTTTCTTTCTTTTCAGGTTCAATGGTAAACTGTTGGGCTTGGTGGCGTCCTCTGCGTCTCAAATAATAAATACCGGTTTTTAATCCTTTCGACCATGAATAAAAATGCATCGACGTCAAATTCGAATAATTGGGGTCTTCTAACCACAAGTTCAAACTTTGGCTTTGGCATATATATGCCCCTCTGTCCGCCGCCATATCAATCAAATTACGCATTGGTATCTCCCATACTGTTTTGTATTTTTCTTTAATTTCCGGTGGTATCATTTCCAAATGTTGAATACTGCCATGATTCGCAATAATATTGTTCTTGATTTTTTCGTTCCATAAATCGAGTGCAATCAAATCGTTCATCAAATATTTATTCGCCAATATGAATTCACCTGCAATCGTTCGGCGACTATATATATTGCTGGTAATTGGTTCAATACATTCATTAAATCCTAGAATCTGGGAAGTAGATGCGGTTGGCATAGGTGCCAATAGTAATGAATTGCGTAGACCGTGTGTTTTGATTTCGGTTTTTAGAGTTGTCCAATCATATCGATTTGTGCATGGTTCTACATTCCAAAGATCAAATTGTAATTCACCTTTACTCGCAGGTGAACCATCAAATGTTTCATATTTCCCCTCGATTTTAGCAATATTGCACGATTCTATCAATGCTCCGTGATAAATGGTTTCGAATATCATTTTGTTAATCATTTTGGCTTCATCACTTGAAAAAGGTAGATTCATCATCATAAACACATCTGCCAAACCTTGAACACCAATACCAATCGGTCTATGGCGTTTATTACTTCTTTCGGTTTTGGGTGTTGGATAATAATTCACATCAATGATTCGATTCAAATTATAGGTTACAATACGCGATATTTCGTGCAATTTTTCGTAATTGAATGTGGGTGGATTTGTCGTTTTATCTACAAAAGTTGGCAGACCAATACTGGCCAAATTACATACTGCGGTCTCATTCTCGTCAGAATATTCCAGAATTTCGGTGCATTGTGATGTGATTATTCCATTGAAAATACCCGCATGTTTCTTTGGTTCATTGAAACAATAGGTATCGTCAATTCTACCTTCATCAACAATTTTTTCTATTTTTACGGATGGGTGAATTGTGTTATCTATATTCTTCCATTCAATTATGGTATCTCCAATAGAAAGGTCACACGAATGTACAAGTTCAATCGAATCTGATTTTTGAATAAAAAATTTGTGATATTTTGTGCAAGTTAATTTACATCCATCATTTGTATAAACATCGATTAATTCCTGGTTTTCACCTGTTTTATGAATAGTTACTTCACTATATTCATCTCCATTCCAAATATTTACATTTTGATTATGCAATGATTGAATTTCTAAATAACCTTTATCAGTTAATATCATCGTTTCAGGTGCTACACATAAATTACTGCTCTTTATGGTGCCAACATTTTTTTGGTTGGACTTTTTATTGCACGCATCTTTATACAATAAATAAGGTGTGCCGGTTTCCATCTGTGCATCTAATATTTGAAACCATAATTCACGTGCTTTTACCGTTTTCTTTCCTTTTCCATCCGCTTCATATTTAGTATATAGATTTACGAAATCATCACCATATACATCTGCTAGACCAGGACATTCGTCTGGACACATCAATGTCCATTTACCATCGGCTTTTACGCGTTCCATAAACAAATCCGATATCCATAATGCATAAAACAGATCACGCGCTTTCAATTCTTCGTCGCCGTGATTTTTACGCATCTGTAAAAATAATTCTATATCCGAATGCCATGGCTCCAAATAAATAGCAAAACTACCGTTTCGTTTTCCACCACCATTGTGGACTAATCCACCATTTAACAAATAATTATGTTGATCGGTCATCTGCAAATCATATACCGGTCCATGATAATGACATTGCAATATATGCTCAACTTTTACGATTAAATTATTTTTGTATCGAACACTATTTTCAATATCACCTAATCGCAGTTTCAAGAAAAAAATATAGTGTATGATTGACTCATTATATATATTGACGTTTTTAAAACCTGCTAATATTTTTTCTGTTTTATTTAATGGTAAATATAACCAACGTTGTCCAATTGCAAAACAATCCGTATTTGACGAATAATAAAAATCACTATGACGAAATGGAAGATTTACACCTTTTTCCCATACAATAACATTGTAATAATCATGTATTTTCATTTCATACGGAATATTCATAATAGTTAAAAATTCAGCCAATTCTTCTATTTTTGATGGCGATTGCATTACATACATATAATTTGGATCAATGCGCACACTCGTTCTATTTTCATTATATAATATTAAACCGGCCAATATAATACCGTAAAAATAACAAATTTCTTCAGTCAATGCCGGAAAATCGAGTTCATATTGTGGTATAGAATATACAATTCCATCTTTTGGTG
>Ga0214923_10003230_pt1 | contig 20608 bp, 23 predicted proteins | sample LL1510_MetaG_FD_177993 | JGI IMG/M metagenome (GOLD analysis project Ga0214923, IMG submission 177993) | Freshwater microbial communities from Lake Lanier, Atlanta, Georgia, United States - LL-1510 | ecosystem: Environmental > Aquatic > Freshwater > Lake | place: USA: Georgia | collected...
TCTTCTTGAATATTATATTTATTTCTTGTTAGTTTGAAGAGACTTAGATGCTTAAGATCATCAATTCCACACATATATGCTTTTTCCAATATACCATAATGTTTCATGTCTTTTGAACCAATTATTGGTTCATATGGAACTATATCCTCAGGCTCAACATTAATATAAATACTTCTACCTTTTTTAAGTTCAGCTTTTCTAGAAAACAATTGTATAATTTTTGCCAATAAAATGACATTTGTATTAATATTGATCCTAATAGCTGATACAAACTCTTTTTGTAATTTACTTTTTGTTAGTTTGAGTTCTTTATCAAATAAATCCAAACAAATATTATAAATATCAGCAACTTTTATAACATCTTTATTGAGATTTAATATCCATTCTGCGATAGAACGTAAATCCTCATTGGCTACCCATTGTGTTAGGTTATGACGCGCGTCATCAATATGCGTTATTTTTTCAGTTTTGTGATGATATGTGATGTCAACTTCAAATGATTCACAAATGTTTCTCAACATAAAGATATCGGTATTAAATGGTCTAAAAAGTAAATCCTGAATTATTGAACTAATTATGCGTACATCAGGCTCAGTATTTGTTACTAATTCTTTGTGTTTTTTAAATAAATAAGATTCATATGCTGGATTAAGAGTTGCGAAGAAATCATAGTATATCTTCCAAATAAGATTTAATAGTTCATGTTTAAATCCACTATGATACAGTTCATATGCCCAAAATATGGCATCATTGCTTTTATTTAAGATAGATACTAACAATGCTATACGTACCTCTTCTTTGATATAAAGATATTGTGTAAAAACTAAGTCGGAACCTGGTAAAGAAATAGTAAATACATCATCCTTATTTGAAAAATCCATGTTGAATAATATTTTTAGCACCATCTAATTTTTTATTTCAATTTTAAGTTATTTAAGAATTATTTTATATTTTATTATAAAATAATCTACATAGAATATATAATGAGTTTAACTGGAGGTAAACGTAAAGTAAACAAAAGCCTTAAGGCTTGGGTTGCATTTGTTAAGAAAGTTCAAAAAGAAGAGAAGCTTAGTTACAAAGATGCTATTCATCGTGCTAAGCAACGTAAGGATAAAGGTGAAAAATGGATGACTGGTGGTCAAACACCCTCTACAGACACATCTCAGGCTACTGCCAAAATGTTTGATAATAACGCCGAAGCTGATGAAGATGCTGCTATAGTTGATAAAGATGAAGCTATTGCTATGGATATTGATGCTGATGCCAATAAGGTCGCTGCTGATGCCAATAAGGTCGCTGCTGATGTTGCTATGGAAGAAGAAGATATTTATGGTGGTCGTCGCAGACGTAGAACTATGCGCAGTTCAAGAGTCCGTGGACGTGGTCGTAGTCGTGGAAGAGGCAAAACTGCTCGTAAAGCCAGAGGACGTGCCTCACGCAAATATTAAATTATTAATAACTTCTTTATAATCTTTAGGTTCAAGACTATCTAATAAAATATCAAAATTATTTATTGTCACGTCAATAGAAAACCTTATACAAGGGTTTAGATTAATATTATTAACTAACAACTTCATAAAAAGTATTATGAATTTGTTTTTAACACCAATAGAACTATGTAGACCAATTAAAATACGTAAATATAAAATACTTAAAGCATAATTATCCCAAGTATGGGCATATTGTAACATATCAGTTAATATATAGCCATATGTTTGATTTACATATTTTTTAAAATATTTTAGAGCTTCATCTTTATATAAACTAACAAGAGAAGAACCAAAAGTATTTAAAATATTATTGAGCTGAATATATTCCATTATGATGGATTCAATATTATAACTAGATAAACTATTCAATTTGTTAGTTAGAAGATAAGAAAGAAGATGAAATTCAATAGGCCATTCTAAATAAGCAGGTTCATATGCTATAATAAATTGTTTAATATATTGTTGGATATCTGCGTGTAAATAATTTATAGAAAAAGAGAAATTAGATAATAATATATTTTCAGACTTATCAACTACAATAGTATCAAAATTGATATTATTATGAAAAATATTACGACTAACTAACAACTGTATAGAATTCAAGAGATGTTTATATGAATTTATGATAGTTAATAAATATTTTTTAGAAGAACTTAAAGCCTTTAAATAGTTTTTGAAAAATATTAAATTACGATCTTGAAATTGTAATAAACAAGTATCATCGGTTTTAAATGTTTTATTTTGTATTTTAGTGTCATCCTCATCAATTTGAGTAATTTGTAATTGTGAAGTATTTTCACACAAGTAAAAATGTTTATTTCTATCTTTTATTTTATTTAATTTTTGCTGATTTGTTAGTTCATTTTGAAGATAAAAATCAATTTGAACAATATTATTTATTTTTTTTTTTTTTTTTTTTTTTTTTTTTTTTAGTTCATATTCGTTAAAAAAATAAAACACACAAGTTTCTAATTGTTTTTTAGTTTTCATTAATTTGTGTAATGAATAAATTTACTGCTCTTTTACTTATTCTTAATCTGTGTTAGTATAAAATATCTATTTTTATATGTTTTCTTAATTTTATCTTCAATCAATCTGGTGTCTTTTACGCCCTGTTCAAGAATATTAGTAATTGTTTCTTTAAGTAACACTTCATTAGCTTTACAAAATGAAACAAATCCGGTTTTAGGTTGATAATCAACATTAAATATGTTTTCCTTAATATGATTATCCATAGCTTCTAATAATTCCCGATTGACACTGATATATTGTCTGCGTTGTCTTGGTTCCTTCTTTTCAGTGCTCTTCTTTCTAAAATAATATCTTGCGCTCTTAAACATTTTATTCATAACATCGCCATCGTAACCTAAATTAGTAAGGCGTATTGTTTCTTTATCAATAATTTCTTGATTTTCTTCAGTCCATAGTTTCCAAGATTCTTTAAAATCTTTGCGTTCATCAAATTGATGAATTTTGGAGAACTTATATAATTCCTCCATAAAATCTTCAGTAAACTTGAATCTATAGATTAGATTAGGCAAATTAGTACAAAATATTTCTTTTAAACTTGTCGTTTCGTCTCTCCTGTTATCACATAAACTTAGTTTCATAAAATTAGTTCTATCATTAATATAATTAGCTGTTCGGCTACTATCAAGAATAGTATTAATAGTAATGAAAGAGTCAGGACTAATAAGAATCTCATCATTAGTTTCCATTTATGAGATAAGATTATATGTGTATAATATATTTCTAAAGCTAATATTAAGTTCAATTTTTTTTGAGAATTATATATTAAAGAAAGAAATGATGATTAATATTGAACCACGTGGTCTATTGAAACGATTAGTTAAAAAACAATATTACCAAGATTATCTCCGGATTTAATAAAAGAAAACCTTCTAAAATTATGGTTATGAAACCAATGACCCCGGATGAAATTCCAGATTTAATAACATTTTTAATTAGAACTGAATATCAAATTGAAACTCAAATAACTAACATGTTAAATCAAAGTAAAATTAAATTATCAAATAGAAAATTAGGATTTACAGCATATATTATGGAGAAAATCAACCACATATATGCGTTAAAAAATTGATTTAGTTTTATATTAAAAACAAATTATACAACTAAATACAATGAATCGTCAAGAAATTGAAAGCGAATTAGATTTAAAATTACCAAATAATTTTGAGAATTATGATAAAAAAACTCAAGAATTAATTGTTAATTATATAAAACATTTGGACACAATTGAAAGACAGGCTTATACAATTGGTAAAACCCACTTAGGTTCATCTTTCAATGTAGTTAAAAGTAATGGCTTTATAAATTGGAAGAAAAATAACAAATAATTTAGCGTCTACGTGATGTCATTCTGCGTCGGACTCTATTACGACGTTTGGTACCACTAAAACCATCATATTGGGCTGACATTTGTGACCTATTTTCGTAAGGAGACAGAAATTCTAATTGAGACTTATTAACTCTACCACCTATCATCTTTGACTCTCTTTGGTATTTTTTTAATAAACTACCGGCTTCTTGTGCTACTTGAACCTTTGGCATATTTTTAATACCTTCTGCTACTATACTTTTACCAGATTTATCCACCATACTTTCAATATTATTTAATCCACTAGATACTACCGTATTTCCTTGATCTATTACAGATTGGAAATTTGACCAAACACCTTTTAATTTATCAGCATGTTCTTTACCCTTTTTAATTGTATCTTTACCAATATCTAATACATCTGCAGCCATAGAAGTACTATCTTCAACTATACCAGCAATATCAGCACCAAATCTAGGCAATTCTATAATTGGAGCAAGAGGAGTAGCTGATAAGCCATCTAAAACCGCTTTAGTACCCTTATTTATTATTGGCCCTGAATTATCTACAACAACATCTACCACTTTTGTAATACCTGGACCTATCACCTCTTTTGAAAATTCTCCTGCTACATTTCCCAAATTTTCTAATGCTCTTTGACCTGCTGGTGAAGTAATTACATTTGATAATTCTTCAACCTTATCTGCTATTTTATTAACTTCTTCTTGGGCATTATTTTTTGGGTCTATACCTACTGCGCTCTCTAAATTTTCTACGCCATCTTGAAAATATTCTAAACCAGTTGCAGCCAAATTATTACCTAGTTGTAAACCTATATTAAAACCTTTTTTTATATTATCTAATGTTGATGGGGGGTCTACTTGTGATATAATTTCTTGTTGTCTACTTGGAGCTGGTTCTGGAGGAGGAGGAAGAGTATATTGATTTTTTACAGAAACTAAAGATGAGTCGCCACCATACACTTTTTTACGTGAATGTCTTTTATTGTATCTTTTTCTATTTATTCTTTTTGTTTTATAAACCATTGTTATAATATACCTATTTTTTATTTTGTTGAACCTGCTGTATTTTCTTAAAATCAGTATATGTTATCACTAATTTCTTATCTAATTTCTTTCTATCTATTTTCTTTAAAGGACAAAAATTTGTCAAACGACCTTCCCATGTATATCTATTCGCATTTTCCTTTAATAATTGTTTTTCAGATGGTTTATTTACATCAGGCAAATTAGCCTTCACTTGAGCTGGTAAAACCGCATTCTTATTTAATCTATTCTTCATTGGCCTTATTGCCAAATCTTTTGATTCATTATTGTAATTTTTTAACCGAGCTAAAATTGTTTTTGTATTATTTTTTCTTTCTTCTTCTTTTTTCTTCTTATCCTCATCAAAACGCACTTCTGCCTTTTTTAATTCTTCCTCAAGGTCAACAAATAATGGCTTACAATAGTAAGTTGTCACATATTTTCTTCCAACTGGCTCTAAATATCTATACGGAATAGAATTATTGCTAAAATATTCAAATGATTTTTTATCATTATTATATCTCATATAAATATTTCCTAATGGTGTACATTCTAAAACATAATTATCTATATATTTATCCAATTTTTTATTAATTACTACATCACGAGCTTTATTATTTATGTCTTCATCTATCATTACCATTTTTTCAACTTCTTCCATTTTTTTTAATAACTCTTCTTTATCTTTCAATAAATCCATATATAATTCTTCTATATTAATATTATCAGGTTCTTCCATATATAATTTTTCATTATATATATTAATATTATAAGGTTCTTCCATATATAATTTTTTATTATATTCTTCTTCAATATCAAAAAATTTCAACAAAGCATTAATACCAAACTCATTTATATTTTTTGTAAAGTTATTACCATCAATTTGAATATTTCCTTTTTCTTGTATCTCATTTATTTTACATAATTTTTCTTGGATTGTATTTATAGTATTAAATCTTTCTTTATCATATTCAACACGTATTTTTATATACTCATCAGAAATCTCTTTTAATTCAGCTTCTGTAAAACTATATTCATTCGGAAATCTTTTGAACTTCTCCAAATATTTATCCTCATATTTTTTTTCTGGTTCTAACTCTTCTTTTTTACCATATTTTGATATCTCTTCTAATTCTGGTTCTTCATCTATTTTATCAGAGTAATCTAGTAGCAACGGATTATTTTCACATATAAATTTATAGAAAGTAATAAATTCATTCATTTTTTCTTCAAAATTTCCATTTAAAAAAGGAAATATTTGTTTTATATAATTAATCACCGATTTAGAATTAATGATAATAACAAAAGATAACACTTGTACTATTAATATTTCTATAATACTATACATTGAATATAATATATAGTATTAAATTTTTAAGTTCTTTACGCAGATACTTTTTTTTCTCTTTCTTCAAAAAGTTCTTGTATTTCTTTTGTTAGTATTGGCACATCTAATAATTCATATGTCTTTTCTTCAATATCTGGATGTAATCTTACAAGACATAATTTTGTAACCGTTTTTTCATATTTACGTTCCAATATAGCCTTATAAGTATTCAATTGTAATGCATAATGCCAGAAATTAGAATTGGGCATATGACAAATTAACGGATTACATGCAAACTTATTCCATGTATTAATTTTTGAAATATCTTTACTGCGTTTCCAGTCATAGATTGATAGAGTTCCATCAGAATTTTCATATACCATATCAATAGAACCAGCCAGCTTTAAATCTTCATCAAATATTATCCATTCAGTGCGATATGGCTTTAATTCTGGATGATCTCTAACAAATTGTAAAAAATATTCCCACTCTACTTGTTCCTCTACTTTTCCTTTATTATCATAATTGTAAATTTCATAAAGTTCTTTTTGACTATACTCAAACGTAAAACGCATATCATTCATAAAATTCTCTATTCTTTTATGTAAATTTGTTCCAGAGCCAGCTACAGCATCACCATTAGACTTCCAACTATTTTTTATTTCATTTGCTGACATTCCCCAATACTTATGTTCTGGACCCCAAGCTTTGCTTTTAAACATATTTTGTATAACCGCATCAGCATCAAATTTTGGAAAATGTGAGTGATTCCAAGTTGTTACAGATGTATACTTAGAATTAGGATCACATAAAATTTCATATTTATGTCCTCTATTATAAAATCTAATATATTTGTCACGAGGATGAGCAAATTTAGATTGTAAAACTGGATTAATCTTTGTTGACATTTTGGTGTATCTATTATATAATTGTAATATCTTTAAATAGTATTTATTTATTCAATTTTATTTTCTAATTCTTTAACCCTCTTTTTAAGCTCTTGTATCTCTTTTATTAATACCCCTATTAATCCATTATAGTTTACTGTTTGAGTTTGTTCACCATCTTTTCCCCCTTCTACTAAATATGGATAATGTTCTTGTAGTTCATGAGCAATTAGACCTATACTCTCTTTACCATCTTTCTTAAATTTAAATGTAACTGGATTCAAATTATCCACTGAATATTCTTCTAATTTTAGTGGTTTTATATCTTCTTTTATACGATAATCAGAAGTAGCACTAAATGAATTTGCTGTAACGTTTCCGCTTATAGTTACTGTATTTGAAGTAATACTGAGTAAAGTAGGAGCTGAAATATACAAGTTATCATCTGTATTAATATGTAAATCACCATTATCATATATATTTGAAAAATTATTACCCCAAGATATAGCTGCAGTTGATGATTGAGTAGGAAATGTAATTCCACCTATAGGGAGATTAATGTTTCCGTTTATAGTTACTGTATTTGAAGTAATACTGAGTAAAGTAGGAGCTGAAATATACAAGTTATCATCTGTATTAATATGTAAATCACCATTATCATATATATTTGAAAAATTAGTACCCCAAGATATAGCTGCAGTTGATGATTGAGTAGGAAATGTAATTCCACCTGTAGGGAGATTAATTCCACCTGTCAACGTGCTAAGTCCTGTAACTCCTAATGTTCCTGATGTAACAATATTTCCTGATACATCTACTGTATTTGAAGTAATACTGAGTAAAGTAGGAGCTGAAATATACAACTCATCATCTGTATTAATATGTAAATCACCATTATCATATATATTTGAAAAATTATTACCCCAAGATATAGCTGCAGTTGATGATTGAGTAGGAAATGTAATTCCACCTGTAGGGAGATTAATTCCACCTGTCAACGTGCTAAGTCCTGTAACTCCTAATGTTCCTGATGTAACAATATTTCCTGATACATCTAATGCTTGTGATGGACTAGTGTTTCCAATACCTACATAACCTGAATTATAATAAATATTAGCACCTTGTTGTGTCCAAAAATTATCTCCCTGTGCTCCCTGTGTTCCCTGTGTTCCCTGTGCTCCCTGTGTTCCCTGTGCTCCAGTAGCTCCAGTGTCTCCAGTAGCTCCAGTAGCTCCAGTAGCTCCAGTGTCTCCAGTAGCTCCAGTAGCTCCAGTAGCTCCAGTAGCTCCAGTGTCTCCAGTAGCACCGGTTACTCCTTGTGGACCAGTAGCACCAGTAGCTCCAGTAGCTCCAGTAGCTCCAGTAGCTCCAGTAGCTCCAGTGTCTCCAGTAGCTCCAGTAGCTCCAGTGTCTCCAGTAGCACCGGTTACTCCTTGTGGACCAGTAGCACCAGTTACTCCTTGTGGACCAGTAGCACCAGTTACTCCTTGTGGACCAGTTGCTCCTTGAAAGCCTTGAGCTCCTGTTAGCCCAGTTGCTCCTTGAAAGCCAGCTCCTGTTGTTCCAGTTGAACCTTGGAAACCCTGTGCTCCTGTAGAACCTTGGGGACCCTGATAACCTTGAGTACCAATATTACCTGCGGTAGACATAGATGTTCCATCTTGAAAATAAATAGTTCCAGTATGTAATATAGAATTTCCACTCATGTCAACGTGACTAGCAAAAACTTCTTTTGAATTTTGTTGACCAGAGAAATTATTTATGTTCATTTGTTCCGAATTTGAAATGTAGCTTCTGGTAATACTATTATTAGCAGAAAAATTTAAACCACCATATCTCCTAAAACTTGACATTTAATATAATAGTATTTAAATAATTTTTCATTTAGTCGAAGGGTTACAATGTAGGTTAAAAATATCTACATAAATAAAAATATCTGAAAAAATAAAAAATATTAAGCTATATTAATGGGGTATAATGTTGAAATATCAGTAAATATGCTAAAAGAAACAAAATTTTCGGAAGTAGAGAAGACAATACAAAGCATAGCAGAATTTTATAATTGTAACAATATTTATTTATTTAATGAAGAAGATGGAACAATAAAAATACCTAGATATCACTGTATTTATGTAATATATTTTGATGATGATAATTTGAATAATCTAATTAAATTTCTTAAATTTATTAAAAAATACAAAATAAGTTATATTGAATGTTTATATGAAAATGATGTATTCAAATTATTATATGCTTCTTCATTTTATTTAAAAAACCTTGATAAAGAATTATCAAAAAAGTATAAACAATTTATAAAAGATAAAAACTTTACCCCAAATGAAATTAAATTATTAAGAGAATTAATATGATCTTCTAGTTTTTCTTCTTTTATGATGTTTTTTCCTATGTCTACGACTTTTGTGTTTAATTAAAGCACCTTCTAAAGTAACTGGTCTAGTAAACTTATGAGATAAAAAGTCATTTATTAGACGCTTTTCAAGAGGAATTTCTACAGATTGAATTCCAAATAGTTGTCTAAGATCATTATTATCTAATTGCATACTAACAACTTCTCTATTACCATTATCGTTAATATCTACATCAATAACAGCAATATTTCCATCATAATCACCTTTCCATTTAATTTCGTTCTGTAGAACATTTTGATTATCTTGAAATAGAGTTTTAGTAAAACCATAATTTTGAATATATGACATTATAATAAAAGTATATATTTTTTTGAGTATAATTATTAATAAAAAAATATATAAATTATTATATGCAGTTAGATATTACTGAGTTAGATAATTCTCAATTAGAGTATGAAAAAATTCCAGAAAATACTATTCCTGTTCCGATTAAAGTTATCAAAAAAGGTGTCCATTTTGCAAATAATACAGTATTTTCACCTAGACATCAATTAATTCCCAAAGTAAATGAAAAAAACCCAAAACCTCAACCGCATCCTCAAAAACCTAAAATTTCTTATGAAGATATCTTATCAAAAATGGGTATGTTAGTTTCAGATGGTAAATTACATTTAATAGATAGAAATACACTAACACTACAACAACAACAAATCTTAAATTCTCATAGTCAACAACCGCAATATCAACAACCACAATCACTATATCAACAGTCAACAAACGATACAAATATTCCAAAGAATAGCTATATTTACAATAAATATTTTAAATATGAGGTAAAACCACAAAATAATTTAAGAAGACCAAGCTCTTTACATGAATATAGAATGATGTTAGTTGATGACTATATTCAAAAACATAGAATAAAACAAATGAAATCAACAAAACTTGTTATGCCAACATCAAATATTAATATAGCAGCAGAGCATACAGGTAATTTAAATAAATTGTTTAGTTTCTCAAAAAGATAAAATATAAATTATTTATATGGATAAACCAGAAATATTTCAAAAAAAAAAGAAAACAAAAAGAGTAAAACCTGAATTAATTATAGTTGAGGAAATATCACCAAAAAATAAAACATTAAAATCTTCTTCGTCTTCAAAATCAAAAAAAGGAACAAAAAAATATAAACCACTTGGTCCTGGTTGTTTTACAAAAGAAGATATAGAAAATTTTAAAGTTATTAAGCGTAAATCAAAAACAAAAAAAGCAATTGAATTAAAGATCGTTGAAGAACCAGAGGAAATAATAGAAATTAAAAAAAGAATTGAATTAGAAATTCCCAAAAAGAAAAAGTTATCAAAAAGACGTTTAAAGACACCTATTGAATTAAAGATAATGGAAGAAAAGAAGAGATATAATGAAGAATTTATTGAGTTAATGGAAAAACTCAATAATATTATGCTCAAACAGGGAGAACCTTTTAGAGCACGTGCTTATCAAAAGGCACAAGAAACTATAATGACTTATCCAGACGATATTTATGACCCAAGTCAGTTAAAAGGCTTACCTGGTATAGGTTCAACAATAATGGATAAATTAAATGAATATGTTCAAACAGGAACATTACGTGTTTTGGAGCGTGAAAAAACAAATCCAATAAATATTTTGGGTGAAATTTATGGTGTAGGTCCAAAGAAAGCTCAAGAGTTAGTAAACGCTGGTGTAAAAAATATAGACGAGTTACGCTCAAGACAAAATGAATTATTAAATGATATACAAAAGGTAGGTTTAAGATATCATGATCAGATTGAGCAGCGAATTCCAAGATCAGAAATAGAAGAATTTGAACAAGTTTTTAAAAGTGTATTTGTAAAGGCAGCAGTAAATTCTCCAGATGCAAAATTTGAGATTGTAGGTTCTTATCGTCGTGGTGCTCAAACATCAGGAGATATAGATGTAATAATAACAGGTAAGACAGGTCAAGTATATAAAGCATTTGTAGATGAGTTGTTAAAAACAGGAATAATTTTGGAGGTATTATCTCGTGGTCAATCAAAGACACTTGTAATAGCAAAGTTGCCTGGAGAGCGTGTAGCTCGTCGTGTAGATTTCTTATATGCTCGTCCAGACGAGTTTGCGTTTGCGATTTTGTATTTTACGGGTTCAAAAATATTTAATACAGTTATGAGGCAATATGGTTTAAATAAAGGATATACATTTAATGAACATGGTATATATAAATTAGAAAATAAGAAAAAAGGTTCAAAAGTATCGAAAGAATTTAAGACGGAAAAGGATATATTTGATTTCCTTGGTCTTCAATTTAAGACGCCAATAGAGCGTCGAGATGGTCGGGCAGTTGTTCCCTACACCGTTGTAGGGGAGGTTGTCTCGGAAGTCGCAGAACAGCCCCCTACACCAATGAAGGCGGAAGAGGAAACCATTGAGTTCATACCTGTAAAAAAAAATAAAACTTTAAAAAAACGCAAACCTAAAGCCGAGCTAGTTATTGTAGATGAAGAACAGGCACCAATTCCAGCACCTGTTATTTTACCAACTAATACTGAAATTCTACCAATTATTGAAAATTTCAAACATAATGGCATCTCAGTTCTTGAAGCACTGAATGAAAAACAATTGTCTGATATAATTCGTATTGCTAATGCTAAATACTATAATCAAACACCTATCATGACTGATAATCAATACGATATTGTTAAAGAATTTACTGAACAAAAGTTTCCCAATAATATTGCTATTGGTGAAATTGGCGCAGAAGTTGAACACAATAAAGTCAAATTACCAATTGAAATGTGGTCTATGGATAAAATTAAACCTGATTCAAATGCACTTGCTTCTTGGATGAGCAAATTTAGAGGACCTTATGTATTATCATGTAAACTTGATGGAGTCAGCGGGTTATATACCACTAAAGGCAGCACTCCAAAACTCTATACTAGAGGTAATGGTAAAGTTGGACAAGATGTCAGTCATTTAATTCCATTCCTTCGATTACCCAAGACAAAAGGTGTTGTTATTCGTGGAGAATTTATTATTCCTAAACAAGTGTTTGAACAAAAATATAAGACCACCTTTGCTAACCCAAGAAATATGGTCGCAGGAATTGTTAATCATAAACATATTAGTGATGCAGTTGTTGATCTTCATTTTGTAGCCTATGAAGTTATTATTCCTGAACTAACACCATCTGCTCAAATGGAATTTCTCGGAACTATTAATGTTGAACGCGTATTATTTCAATTAGCAGATACTTTAACGAATGAAATGTTATCTAATTTATTGGTTGAATGGCGTAAAACATATATGTATGAAATTGATGGTGTTATTGTCACTGACGATAAAATTTATCCAAGAAAATCAGGAAATCCTGAATATGCTTTTGCATTTAAGATGGTTTTATCAGACCAGGTCGCAGAAGCTAAAGTTGTTGATGTATTATGGGCTCCAAGTAAAGATGGATACTTAAAACCACGCGTTCAAATTGAACCTATTAGTCTTGGCGGAGTAACAATAACATATGCTACTGGATTTAATGCCGCATTCATCAAAGATAATAATATTGGAATTGGAACAACTATTGAACTTATTAGAAGTGGTGATGTCATCCCATATATTAAATCTGTAACTGTCCCTGCTGAGGAACCAAAAATGCCATCCGTCCCTTATAAATGGAATGATACTCATGTTGATATTATGCTTGAAAATGCGTCAGAAGACCCAACCGTTAAAGAAAAAAATATTACTGGATTCTTTAGAGGCATTGGAGTGGAAGGTCTTAGTTCAGGAAATATAACTAGACTAATTAAAGCAGGATATGATACTGTACCTGACATAATTGGCATGACTGAAGCAGATTTCTTGAATGTTGAAGGATTTAAGGGAAAAATGGCTAATAAGATTTATACAGGAATACAGCAAAAAATACAAGAGGCATCCATTATTCAATTAATGGCAGCATCTAACATATTTGGACGCGGATTTAGTGAAAAAAAGATGGAACTAGTCCTTAATGAACTGCCTGATATTTTAGTGTCAGATGATACTGAAGAAGAAAAAATTAAAGCCGTTACTTCAGTTAAAGGCATGGCGGCAAAAACTGCTGAAGCATTTGTATCTAAAATTGAAGATTTCAAAGATTTCCTTACTGAATGTGGATTGGAAGATAAATTGTATAAAAAACCACAACAAAAATCAGTAGATCAAAGCCATCCATTATTTGGCAAAAATGTAGTTTTAACTGGAACACGTGATAAAGATATTATAGAATTCTTAAAAAATGTAGGCGCTAATCAAGGTTCAAGTGTTAGTAAGAACACATTCTTAGTTGTAGCAAAAAATAAAGATGAAGACACTGAAAAAGCTGAAGAAGCTAGAAAATTAAATGTTCCAATAATGTCTGTAGATGAATTTATTCAAATGTATATTAATAAGTATAAATAATAATTTAATTAATTAATTAATATTATATGTACAATATTAATTTTAATGAAGTAAAAGAATATATTAACATTAATTACATATTTTTATTTGTAATTATATTTTTTATTTGTATTATGATTTTATTTATAATATTAACTTATATAATTTATAAAATTTTAAAACAAAGTTTAGACGAACTAAACATTTTTTTTTATCAATATAGTAAAAAAAGTCAAAAAATATTGGATTTATATGGTGACTATAAACTAACAAATATGTATTTAGTTAGACGTCCATTGGGTAAAACGGTTTCATTATTATTAAATATTTTTACTTTATATGAATTTAACAAATTAATAAAACAATATCCAGAAATATATCCATTTCATACCGAAATTATTTTTGAGATAGAACTAACAAATGGTAATAACAAATTAATTCTATTAGAAAAAAGTAATTGTATAAATATCTGTGAAAATTTTTTAATTACTGAATGCCAAGAAATAAAAAAAATTAAATTAACATCCAATAATTACACAATAAACTCAATATTAAATACAACTAAAGATAGAATAGGAAATGAAAAATTTTTTAATTGGCATATGCATAAAAATAATTGTCAAGAATTCATAATAGAAATTTTAAAAACATTAGGAAATAATACAAAGGGCAATAAAAATTTTATATATCGTAATAAAATATTAACAAAAATTTCAGATTTTACAATCCATATTGGTAATTGTTTTTGTTTGTTTTATAACATTATTGAAAAATACATTTTTGACTCGAGTTTATTTAATTAATAGTAATATCAAGTTTTTTTTGGATTCAATGTTCTAATTAATATATTATTTTGACTAAAATAATTATGTGTTTGTATCAATAGCCAAATCATAAATCCTAAAATAATAAATCCAATTAAATAGTGAATTATATCAAAAATATCTATCATAATAAATACTTATAATAATATTTTTTTAAACAAAATCATTATATGTTTCTATAGATTGAAATTAAATGTTTTATTATCAACATTATTGATAACATTATGAGAATGTTTATTGTTTTGTTTGACAAAAAAATTATGTTTTCTTTATCAGTTAACCCCCAATTGGTTATTATGGACACATATCTTAGTATGTTTTAATAATCTAATTCTGGTTTTTACACAAAAAATTTAAAATAAAATAAATTTTTATAACTATAAAATATTTTTATATTATATATATATTATATATAATGAATAATGGATTTATAACTAATTTTAAAAGTGATTCTTTACAAAATGAAGTAAGTGGAATACCAACGACTGACATAGGTTATCTATTGCCATTAGCATATGTTTATGTTTATTGTAATAATACGACTCCTTACCCTTATGAAACAACTTTTTATAATTTTCAGAATGTCACTTCTACAACTATTCCAACAGATACATCAGGTATAGGTTATTATATTTGTTATCCACCAGGAGTAATAAATAATGTAAGTATAGGAGCACTAGGTGTTTTTAATATTGGTATTAATGATAGTTATATCAGTAATTTAAGGGGTATTTGTGTTGGTAATTTATATACTCCCACTAATAATGGAGCACTTTATTTTTTTTCAAGTACAATGTTTCCTGGAGTTATTTTTGATATAGGACCATACACAAATACTTTTAATATCAGTATAAACGATAATACAGGAAGTCCCACCAATCAAAGTTTTAGTTTTATTTTATATTAATATTATTTGAAATATACAAAAAGCTATTGTTTAAATAAAAATTAAATACTTTTTATAAATAGTTTTGTAGATGTTTAGTGTTATTATTTACAATTAAAATTAAAAATTATATTAATATTTATTATTATCACAATTTGCTATCAAATACCAATTAATTAAACTTTACGTAGTGCGAACCAATTAGGAACAAATAATTATTTAGATAATGTTTGTACTTATCAACAAGAAGTAGGTTGTATTGGTAAAACATATTCTGGTAAATCATACACATGTTATTCTACTTAAATTTTATATAATAAATAATATAAAACTTAAGATTTAGATTATATAATGGACCAATTTAAAGAAATAATAGACGCTTATATATCAAATTATAATAGTTTTGAGAAATGTAAAATATCATTTGATTGTGATTATGGTGAATTAATATTTAATAAAGAAAATGATAATTGTTTAACTATATATGGAATTTATATTTTTCCTAAACATAGAAACAAAGGTTTATGTCGTGAAATTTTACATTACTCAATAGAACAATGTACTAACAAATTTAAATATTTTTGTGTTCAATCAGTTTTATCAAAAGTATTATATAATTATTTATTGCGTTTCAAATATAAAGATAAAAAATTTAAAAACATAAGTTCTGGGTTTATTTATTACATAAATAATTAAAAATCTATTATTATTTGTTAGTTAAAATAAAATCAATTTTTTAATTAATGTTGTTAATTTAATTTGCGAATGGGCAGAGGACAAGGGATATTGATTGGTATCCAAAAACTCATAATTTAAGTTGGAAGGCAAATAAATATTTTAGAAAATTTAATACAAGAGGAGAAATAATTATGCGTACTAAATTTACTCATCCATATATTGAATGTGATATACGAGTAAATAATATATCTACATATGATACAACGTAATATTTTTACAAATATTTGGTGGAAGAGATAGTCTTTGTGAATTATATGTTTAGTTTGTTTCGAAAACTGATGTAGAAAACAAGATAATTTCATAGTAAGATATACTTTCAACTAGAAGAAAATTATTTAGAGTTTGTGTATTAGAAGGTTCTATATTTAAATGGCACGGAATATGGTATAATACAAGCTTGTCAAATTGATACATTTGATTTTAGGATAGATATGACAATAGAATTGTTTTAGTTAAACAACTTAAAGACCTTTAAGTTGTTTTATAATCAATTTGTTTTTTCTACTTAAAAAATTGAATTATATTAATAACTTAAAGACACTAATATAAATTATACATACACCAGCAAAAAATGTCACGATACTTATCTCAAAGTAATATTGAACTTCTTGAAAATTTTATTACTACTAATGAACCTTATAGTAGTGATTTACTACCAGCTATTTCTGAATGTTATAGAGATGATGCTATTAAAGATTGGAAAACCATAAATGAACCTAATACACCTGTTTCTAGTTATCTACAATTTGCTTCTGCGGGTGCGGGAATGACTAGCTATGGCTTTTATAAAACCAAAGATGGACGTATATTTCTTGTTAGTGCATGGTGTAATAATTTAAACTCTTATTATAATGTAAATTCTAACTGGTATATACTTATTCCATATGAAGACTTTGTTCAAAAGGAAACTAATGCTCTTTTATTATCAAATAAGAAAACTTCTGAACAAAAATCAGACACATGCTCTTCAGCTTAATATATTTGTTATATATCTTTGTTAAAAATACTTAAACATATTTATTTTTTTATATCATGAAATTTGATACCAAAAAAAATATCAATAAAATTTTACTTAGAGCGCCTACACATTATTATTACTACAAAGTCTTAGCAACTTTTTTTTATTTATTAGCATTTGTATGTTTTATGTTCAGTTTTATAATTTTTATAAGATTAGTAAACTTAATGCCATACTAAAACTCAAAATCAAATTCTGTAACTGACTTTAAATCTATTTTCAAATAATTATATAAACCATTTTTTATTCTACTCAAAATATTATCCTGTTTAAAACTAATATTCATTAACTTAATTACTGCTTTATTAAATAATATTGAAATCTTATCGTTATCATCAAATTTATGTTGATTATCTGCTTTCCATTTTGTTAATTCTCTAATCATTCCATTTTGAACGGTTTTTAGTATTAATATCATGTCTGTTAATACTAATTGCCTCCATTCTGCGCTTCCATCCTCTCTTTTATCGCAAATATAAAATACGCCCAATTTTTGCGAAAAACAGCTAATTGGATATACAAAATCTTTCCTTTTTGATAAATTTTCTTCAAAAATTTGTTGTATTGTATGAAATATTGTATTATCCATTAAGTTCTCAAAATGTTCTGATTTTACTATTAAACACGTATGAACCCATTCTAAGAAACCAACTGTAGGATTTACATTTGTATTTAGCCACAATACTATGTTTAGCTTTTGCTTCTTTCTTTCAACCCATTTCTGCATTTGTTCCATTTTTTCCTCCATTTTAACCAATTTTAATGTTAGTTCTTGTACTATTTTTACTAATTGAAAATGTGTTGGAACATCTCCTAATTCTTCTAATTCTATTTGATGCTCTCGTTTTGTCTTCATCTTAAAATCACACAGAATAATATGTTTATCCAATGATAATTTTCTTGTATACTGTTTGTTACAAATAGTACAACAAAATTTATTTGAGATAACTTTTTCTGATAAAGCCATTCTTATTTTTCTAATAAATAATTTTAATAAATCAATTTTTTAAATTAATTAATAATAATTATCTATATAAATGACAAGTAATAGTTTATTAGGTATTAATTTATTAAGCCCAGTTTTATTTTATCAAAATCCAGTTGATATTTACCAAACTCAAGAAGGAAGCACCCAAGTTACTGGAGGAGGACAATGTGATATACTTTGTGGAAGACGATGTAATAAAAACTTAGCTAGTGATAATCCTGCTTCTCAATATCAAAGACAAAAATTAATTCAAAATACTGTTAGAGTATATGCTTCGTTATATACCATGAATTTAGCAGGATTATCTGGTTATCAAAAACCCTTAAAAACATCTCAGATTGTTGAACAAGCAGGAACTCCATATGTAGTTCCTGCTAATGTTTATTGGAATCAAATGAGTGATCGTGCTAGACCTGCTCATCAAAATGCCAAAATTGCTTCTGGTTCAACTTATCATATAAGTAGCACACGTCATACTATAACACGAAATAGACCAGGAGCTATGTCACCAGGAGGTGTTGGTTGTGACATTAAACATAACTCTTATGTTCGTTATCTTAATAAGATCAAAGGAAGATCTCCTCTAAGAAGAGGAATTATACCACCAGGATATGGTAAACCTATACCATTTAATAGAGCATTTCCAGTATATGGTGGTAAAACAGTTAAAACTTCTATTATTAATGGATGCGATTGTCCAGACATTACAAATAATTCTGAACAAGATAAAATAATATATAGTTCTAAATCAAGTGATATACAAGATGAAATTTTATCTGTTAAATATGAATTTAATGTTGGTGATTTTGTATGGGCTAAAAAATTTGATAGTGATGTTACTTTATATAAGGGTGTAATTATAAACATTATAGATGATAATTATACAGTTAAATTTGATGATGATATTATACGAGTCATATCATATTGTGAATTATTAATTTATTTTGATTGTAATTGCGATGAAAGACTATCACTTAAAGAAAGGGTGATTTCAAAATTTCTATTTTCAAGATATTCAAGAAATCAAATAGTTTCACCATCAAATGAAGATAATATTTATTGTAATGTATTAAATCTTCTTGCAACAGAAGGCATTCTTTAGAAAATAAAATTAAAATATTTGTATTAAATATATGCCACGTATTAATATGGTATTTATTAATTCTGGAGCTGTTCCTCAACAATTTAATAATTTAGGAAGTGGTTTAGCTTCTATTGGTTTTCGTTCTATTCCTTCAGCACCACCAAAAAATATGGCTTTAAATGCGCCTATGATTGAACGTGTACATAAAGCTAAGCCAGGTTGTAGTGCTTGTGGTAAAAAAGTAGCATAACTTGAGTAAATATAATTAATTAGTTAATATAAATTATATTAACTAATAATATAATGTTAGTTAAAAATACATTTAACGGTTCTATATTAGAAAATTCATCAAATAGTAATGTTACAGCTTATCCTCAAAATCTGTTACATCGTTCTTCTAATTATATAACATTATTTGATACTACATTGTTACCATATAATAAACAGTATAATAACTGTTCAAATACATTATGTTATACATATAGTAAAGGGACTTTTATTTATAAGCCTCATACTGCTTATGGTATGGTAGGAACTTCTGCAGCAGCTTATTTAGGTCGTAGAAAAAGGCTATAAGTTTATTGTCTTAATTATTTTTATAATTATAATGATTATTTATAATTATAATAAATAATACATTCATTATATATTAATATCATATTTTATCATTGATAATATTATGGATATTAATATTATTTATAGCATATTAATTGGCACATTATCAGGTATATTAGGAGGAGCTTTTGGATTAGGAGGCTCTTTTGTTATGTTACCTGGTTTAATTTTATTAAAGGTTAGCAAAAATTTTAATACTGCTGTTGGAACGATATTATTTTCTTTATTACCACCTGTATCATTATTAGCTGTTATTGAGTATTACAAAAGAGGACAAGTTGACCTTACTATTGGAACTATATTATTTATTACTTATTTTATTGCTGCTTATTTTGGGTCTAAAATTAATGCTATGTATGACCAACAAACATTAGAATATGCGTGTGCAACGGTCTTTTTATTTATTACTATTTACTTATATTATCATGCCTATACTTTAAAAAGTGGAAAAGAATCATTTACTATAGCTAAATTTTTTAACTAAGTTAAAAAATACAATATTAAATACAAATAAGTGCTTATTATTTTATTAGTATATTTTTATATAAAAAA